>TARA_B110001454_G_scaffold219198_1_pt1 | contig 280630 bp, 261 predicted proteins | sample TARA_B110001454 | Tara Oceans TARA_B110001454 (sample SAMEA4397004) | marine metagenome | biome: Polar Biome; feature: [MES] marine water layer (ENVO:01000295) within the mesopelagic zone...; material: water (ENVO:00002006), including particulate matter (ENVO:01000060) such... | reverse complement strand
CCAAGTGAACGGAAATCTTTTATCTTAAGGGCTTGCTTTCTTACAGAAGAAATTCCGTGGTTCATAGGATCGATTAAAATTCGAAACTTTCCTGCAATTGCGCATGTCTCGTCTCCGATCCTCCCAAGTTCGTAGTTGCTATTGATTGTATAGGAGGTCATTTTTACCATAACTGGTTTCGGATCATTGTCGCTAAGTTTGGCGTAGGCTGTGCAATATACGACAGACTCGAACAAAGGCGTCGCCGCGTGAAGAAAATTAGATGATATTAAAATTATCCCTAGTGTGATTAATCTCATTGGTTCGTTCCTTTTTTTTACAGTTTTAGTTGAGCTCTATTTTTTTGCTCCACAAATATATAAAATAGAAAAAGGATCTGGGGAATTGTCGAAATACCTATCTTAAGTATCGAGAAATACTATGACTGTAACTGCTCAATTAGTTTCGACTTTTAAAGAATGGCTGATTTGAATTTTTTTCAACTGCATGATCTCACCAAGAGTTTCGTGCACACCAAGAAATGGCAAAAAAATATCGTAGAATTCCGGGCATAAAAAAACCAGCTCGCGGCTGGTTGATTTAATCTTGCCTCACCTTTGGTGAGAGATTGGTAGGCCCGAGGTTAGTGTAATCGAACCAACCGAGTTAAGCATAGGACGCGCTTATAAGGTTCAGTGGAAGAAAGTAAAACCGAATTTAGAGGAATTAGCACGACTATATTGGGTTGATGGACTGACGCAGCGGCAGATATCTGAGTTAATCGGTGTTCGTCGAGCAACTGTGGCGGAATCTGCGAAGAAATTTAACCCTGATCAGTTTAAGGCTGACAAGTTAGGCTGAACATTTGTGTTCAGCCTTTAGCATTATAACTAGTGTTTTAATTACGGGGCAAGAACCAAAAGATTTAAGTGTGATCCGTAGGCCACCCTGTTTTCAGAATTTATTTAACGAAACAACCTAACATGCCCGAGTTCCAAAGACTCACGACCGTACCTGGCCTACAATATGTAGTTATTGCCACAGTCCAGCGTCCACTGTATTCAGCTTTTTTTCCGTCATACATAAACACGACTGGATCTCCAAATCCACCTGTTCCCGAAATCTGTACATATCGCCCGCTTTTCATAATTTCTTCTGGACTTAAGTTTGCGGAGAAAGCTAAACCTGATAAAAACAAACTAAATATCAAAACTTTTAAACGCATAAAATCTCCTATTAAATTTTAGCCGTATTGCTTTTTGGTTTACACCTGTTTAAAACAATGACACAGCCTTGGGTTAAAAACCTATCCACGCGACCTTAGGTAAGAGAAGCGTGTTATTGTTTTAAAATTTCAAATTGAAGGCCAAAGAATTATTTTTTCGAACAAACCCAAATGAAATAATAACTACCTTTGTCTATTCAGACTGAGTAATTTGGTCAAACACCGTGATATTCGATTTAAAATCTAAACCGTACAGCTTTAACCTTATTTCGATGTTCTTACATGCCTATTCCCACCACTTAAAACCTGGACCTGCGGCACATTTTTAAATCTTTGGGTCTTATTGGTATAAATAAAATCATCGGTCACAACCCAAAGCCTAAGTCCAAGAAATTTCAATATCTGTAACAGATACTTAAAATTAGGATTCCCGTCCTGCCAAAGCATCCGGTACAGGGTCGTTCGTGGTATTCCAGTTTTTTGTGAAGCCTTTGACATGCCGATTTTAGATAAAATCAAATAAAGACCTCTACGAAAATCCTCAAGTTTTTCTGAACGATCAAATTCAAAACAGGTTTTTAAAAACTCGCTGTACAAATCTTTTTCTGCAAGGTCTGTTTGCATTTCTTCTTTAGTGTAACTGCGGGATGCGCGTTCCTTTTTAATCAAGACTGCATACATTTCTCGAGCTTTATAGATATTGTCGTATCTGATCTTGTTTTTAGGCATGTTACATTAATGTAACACAATTGGACTAAAGGCAAAAAATATTTTTTGAATTTAATTTTTCATTTTATTTTCAAAGAGTTAGATATCAAAATAATTTCTTTATTATGCAAACTCGTTTGGTGTCATATTGCCGTTTGCTGATAAATTAGTTTTTATCTCACTAAAAAATCGTGTGGGTAACGCATTTACTATATAGTAAGAGAGAAAATTCTCTGACTTAGACTCAAATTTAAAAATTGGCCAAGCCAATAACAATAGCCTCAAAAAAACTTGTTCGGAAATCCGAACACATTAAAAATTTTAAAATAAATCTTATAGAGAGAATAAATTTTTATTTATTGAATTACACTTGGTTATTGTCATAGATTAGCATTTCAAGGATCAACATAAGATCTATCAAGAGTCTCAAAGCGCCAAAGAGCGCACATCAATAGCCACAAACAAAATATATTTGCTCGTTTATTATCGAGCTTTTTTCCTAAAGGGGTGGAATTTATGCGTCTTAATAGATCGCAAAGTGCAACATTTGTTAAAAGAAAATACAAACGTAAAACAACCAGAAAATTATCAGCTAGTGACATTCAAGTTTTAGATTTTCTATGGACCTGGAAAGTAGCAAGTACACAAATTCTAAAGATTGTAGCATTTAAAGGTAAAAGTGATTGGTGGGTGTATAAAGCGATTCGCCAATTAATTTCAGAAAAATACATTATGCCACTTCCTCGTGGCAAATATCTAAACCAAGAAGTCTTAACTTTAACAGAGCTTGGATTTGAAGTGGTGCTGATGGATCGTGACGACATTCAACAATACAGATTTAAACCTCATGCTCCAGCACATGATTACTTTGCAACTTGTCTTCAGCTGGGTGATCTTTGGCTATCAGACTGTCAGAAAGTGTTTTTCACTGAACAAATGTTGGCAAGTTTGAGATCGAATAATTTTCCCAGCAACTATGCAAGTGGCGAAGGACATTTACCTGATGGTATTACTCGTTTACAAAATGGTTTAAAGTCTGTGGCCGTTGGCTACGAAGTTGATCTCAATTTAAAAGAAGAAGATCGCTATATTGAAACGATTCGGTATTACGAGAACATAGAAGATATTTCAATTGTCATTTGGCTAGTTCGCAATGACTGGATCGCTGAAAGAATATCTAAAGTTATAGCTGCTGATGGCAGTCGGTATAAACCAAAACAGTTTTCATTTATCAGGCTTGATGATTTTAAAAATCAAGTATGGGATGCAAAAGTTTTTCGTGGCGCAAATGTGGGCTTAAGTGTCCGCAAAATCCATACAAACCTTATGCAAAGCCTGGGCAAAACGGATGCAAACATAGTGCAAAATAATTTAAAAGATATTTTCTTTTCAGATTATAAAAGTCCACAAAAATCAAGCTCTTACGGAAAAACTGAAAACACAAAAATTGATTAACACCCTATGGGTTAAGGGTAGATATATATTCTTATCCATAGGGTCACACAATCAAGAGCCTCAGACAGAAAAAATGAATAAATAAATCTAAATGAAAGGAAATAACTATGAGTCATAACAATGACAATAGTGGAATGCTTTATATTGGTGGAATAGCGGTGATTATAATTATCATTGGTTTTTTAATTAAAATTTTAAAATCAATCATGATTGAATTATCGCAATTATTTACAGCTATCGGAAAAATGGCTGAGGCTTTTATTTCAATGGCGTGGCAAATAGCGCAAATTATGGGGTTATTAGCTTTAGGTGTTGCTGCAATTTACGCAGCTTGGATATTTTCAAAGAAATACTACAAGCTGGTTAAAGATGCGACTGAGGTCAAAGCACAAATTGAAAATAGATTTTCAAATCTGCAATCAGAGTTTGAGGATGCGTTTAATTTGTTAAAACGAAATGCAATTCGAGAAATCAGCCAAATGCGCAAAGAATTGGATGATGCTTTAAAACGATCCGAAGTTGTTCCAGAAATTCCCAGCATATCAACTGAATCACCAACTACTTCGGATTCCAATCAATTAGCTGCATCAATAGCTAACCAATCAAACGATGAGCAAACTCATCAACTAACGACTCAACTACAAGATGCACCAAAAGATATTTCAAACCCTTTTTAAATAAAGGGTGCGGGGTTAAATGGCTAAACGATCTGGGCGTAAAAGGTGGGAACCAAGTTCTATTCGAATTAAACAGGAAAAGGTCAGTGATGAACGCTTTGAGCAATTACTTGCTGAAGTGGGCGAAGTTTTATATAAAAGACTTCGTGACAAGGTCAGAGTTCAAGATGAACAGACGACTAAGTCTTCTTCCACTGAACCTTTTTTAAGACTCGGCAATGGTGAAAAACCAAAAACCGCTTAGGAAAGGACATTTCATGAAAAAAATAAATATAAAAAATCAATCTGGTTACAAGATCGGGATCTATGTTCGTGTTTCAACTGAAGAACAAGCTGAGAACCCCGAAGGTTCAATTAAATCACAAGAACATCGTTTAAGGGAATTTGTTAAACACAAAAACTCATTTGAGCCCTTTGGTGAAATCGTTGAATTTTACTGTGATGCAGGTATCTCAGCAAAAGATACCAATAGACCAGCGTTTCAAAGAATGATGGATGATGCAAGATCCAAGAAAATCAATATGATTTTAATTACTGAATTATCACGGCTTACAAGATCTATTCGTGATTTTGCGAACCTTGTTGAAATGCTGGATCAGTTAGAATGTCAAATATACTCACTAAAAGATCAATTTGATTCCTCAACAGCGGTTGGATCTTTTTCAATGTTTTTAATGGCAAATTTAGCTCAATTTGAACGAAAGCAAATTGGTGAAAGGATTTCAGCGAACTTCTTATCAAGAGCTAAGCGTGGACTTTATAACGGTGGCAGTGTGCCGTTAGGATATAAAGTCAGCGGCAATCGCGATGGAAGGCTTGAGGTTATCCCAACTGAAGCTGAAACAGTTCGGGATATATTTAAAACTTTTTTAACTGAAGGCACTTTGTCGTCTGCAACAAAAGCCCTAAATAAAAAGAAAATCCACCTTGTTCGTAGAAAAGAAGGCGGCGGTCAGCCAAGAACTGGTGTTGTGATGCTGGAATCACTTTATAAAATGCTCACAAACCCAGTTTATATTGGTATTAGGACTTATCAAGAAAACGGCAAAGAGTATTCAGTCAAAGCTCAGTGGGAACCAATTATCAACGAGGAAATATTTAGACGTGTTGGTGAAATTTTAAAGAAAAACAAATCGAGGAAAAAATCTTCACCAAAAAGATGGCCTTATTTATTGTCTGGGTCTTTGTACTGTCAATGTGGACATCGTATGTCTGGTAAGTCCGCTCATGGCAACGGTGGAAAGATCGCTTACTACGATCATGCGTGGACAGCCAAAATTGAAAACGCAACAGCTGAAAAATCAAAACGCTGTGATCCACAACGGGTATTAGCTGAAAAGCTTGAGCCCATTGTGTGGAAAGCCGTTAAAGATTTTTTATTGGTTCCAGAGTTTTTCACGGAAATTTTGCTCGAAGCTCAAAATCAAAGCGAGTTACAAACGCCAAAGCAAGATATTGAGCGAAAGCAAAATAAGATCTATGAAATCAACATGCAGCTTGATGCCTTGTCAGAGCGCCTAGGTTTACTGCCAAAGTCAGTCAACCCAAAGCATGTCTTTGTTCAAATGGAGCGCTTGTCAGTGCAAAAAGATGGCTTAGAAAAAGATGTCGCGGAATTAAAACGAAATAACGAACGGGAAAATGTTGCGGTTGGTATGGCTGATTTTAATCAGTTTAAGGCTGTGGTTGTGGATTTATTGGAAAATGAAAATGATCCTGTGGTAAAGACTGCGATCATTCAAAAGATGGTTCACAAAATTATTGTGAAAAGTGATGAAGTTGAGATTTTCTTTTACGTTGGTGAAAAGTACTATAAACGAGAGCTTGCAATTGCAGGCTCTCGCATTTTATCAATAGCGCTTGGTGGTGATGGAATTAACAAGGATGTAGTGCCAGAAAAAAGGCACACGTCGGCACTCCCTGTTTTTCACGGGAACCCGAAGACATCCGAAATTTTAAATTTAAAACCGAACTTTTTTTATGACGCTGGTTCGAACAGCTTGAAAAATGGTAGGGAGTACAGGATTCGAACCTGCGACATCCACCTTGTAAGGGTGGCGCTCTACCAACTGAGCTAACTCCCTGTCGGTAAGAGAGTCTTGTTTAGCAAAGACCCTCTGGCTTGTCTACAAAAAATAATTACTGAAGTTTATTTCGGCAATTTGGACTTATTAAAGTTCCCGGATTCACACGAGCCATCGAGAAATGCGTGAATGTATAGCTGTTTATCGCTGCAATCGACATCATGACCACGTTGCCTTCGTAAGAAGATGGTACTTTTTTCACAAACGAGCTCGCTGCAAAATTTCTAAGGTTCAATCGATAAACCTCGCGATTTTGTGCATTTCTTAGCGTCGCGTAGATCACTTTTGATGAACTCAAGCTGCCAACTCCCGCGCCCATTACCACACACGTTCTTGGATCCATTTGTTGGATGTATAGAATACGGCTGTTTCCATTTTGGTTTACAACTTTAAATGTGAAGTATGACGTTGGGATATCGCCTTGTCTTAACATCCATGAACCAGACAACAACATCCACGAAATTGGCTCTTCTTTGCCCCATGGAACTGGAATTAAGCTATCTCCGTCTAATAAATAATCATTTCTAGGGTAAGAAGGACCGACCGTAGGTGCCGACTGGGCAATACAGCTAGTTACTATTAAAATAACTATTAAAAATTGCTTAAAATACTGTTGTAGCCACTTCATAGCGTCTCCTCTAGATTTCAAAATGCACTTTCACAGCTTTATTAAAGTAATAACCGTTTTTAGCTCTGAAAAGGTATTTTGGTTTGTCGTACTCGGGTTCAATCAACTTCCGCAGTCGTTTAATCGTCACATAAATTTTGTTGTCATGAACACTTGGATCATAAGGCTGCTTCCAAACGTTTTCTACTAGGTACTCTTTCGAAAAAATCACGCCTTGATTTTGGATAAACAGTTTTAACAGATCAAGCAAGATGAATTGGTTTTTGAAATCAATGCGACCAATTTTTTGTTCCACTACTAAATGGTTAGCTTCATCAAAAAGTACGTCGAAGTTTGTTTGAACTTCGCCGCCAATTTTTTCTAAATTTGTTTTAAGGATTCGAGCCAAACGCACTTGATTACGTTCATCAACCATTCTGAGCGCCATATTTAGATACAAACGGGCTGAATCTTTATCGCCCATATCCAGATAAGTTACGCCTAGCATGCCCGTGATTGAAATATGGGTAACGATTTTCTTGCACTCTTTTAATTCTTCGTAAGCTTCCCACATGATGTTCAAAGCTTCGTCGTATTTCTTTTGGATTCTGAAAATATCAGCATTCAAAAGTTTGGCAGATAGTCGGATTTCTGGAAAATTATAAACTTGGAAAAACACATGCAAATTATAGACTTCTTTCAAAGCCTCAGCATAACGACCCATCATGAAGTACACTAGACTGATCATGAAGATCGCGTTGCAAATGTCCTCTTTATCATCTTCTGTGAGCGCCAAAGATAAAGATCTTTGAGCATAATCAAGAGCCACTTCGTGTTGACCCTTATAGCTCGCGCATAAAGACAGGGTAAAATAAGTTTTAGAATTAAGAGAAAAACCTTCTTTTAAAACTAAATCTTGTAGCTGTTCTTTTGTAGCATTGATTTCATCGAAACGTTCACGTTCCGCATAGATTCTAAGGAAATTGTTCTGGCATTTTAGATAACCAGAGAAGTTCTTTTGCGCAAAATAGATTTGAGCCGCTTGGTTCAAGAATCCCATAGCACTATCATAATCACCACGATCACAGTGAAGTTTGCCTAGCTCAAAAATCTGATCAACAGACGATGTATAAGTCGTCTGGATTTCCGCCGTTTGGTTTATCATTACCGTCCTTAATTTAGACCCTAGGTAATGTCAGATTCTGTCTTGATGGTCAATCTCTGCAGCCTTAGAACTTACAAAATCCAACTAGCCAGTAAATAGCTGAAATAACTTGTGATTTGTCTGCACATATTTAACGCAAGCAACAATTCTGTCATTTTATTAAACTATTTTACAGTAAAATTGCTGAGATAGCGCTTGGGCTTGCCCCAAACTGCAAAGTTCTTCTTGATATCAATGTAAGGGACTATGCGAATATATTCTTCCTTATTGTCGAACAGGATCGTCGAATATAGCCCTAAACCAACGGGAGTCAGTCGGAAATCAAGACCTCGATAGTCGTCAATCGCGGGGATATCGTCCGCTGTGAAATCCTCTTTTTTTGTGCGCGCCTTTAAGGCCGTATCAAAAATTACGGAAAAAACCCGATATTTAAAGTCTGCCGACTTAGCCATGTTGGCTTTGCAAGTGAAGGTAATTCCGTAGAATCGCTTTTTTAACATCAGCGCTTCAGTATCACATGACAGCTGATTCAATTCCGTTTTCATTTCGTCCGATCGATTCGATTTCAAGTAGTCGCACTCAAAATCTTTGAACGTGTCCATAACTTCAGAGATCAGGAACGACACTTCTTTAAATAGGTAAATATCCTGCACACTGTTTAGGTCCACAAAACGGAACGAACATTTGTCGTTATTATAAATTTGTTTTTTGAATTGTATGATTTCAATCGGCAGCTGTAATGGCTTTAGTTTTATGTTTTTAGCTTTGATTGAGTCTAGTTCTATGGATTCAATTTTGCCGTCTGAAATTTTAATTGTGCCGCTGGATTTATCGCGATGATTAGATTCAAAAATATCAAATGTTCGAATCGTTCCCAGCAAAATTTCTTTTTTTAAAAAATAAGTATGATTCGCACCGACTTGGTATAGATACGAAGCGCCGCCAATTCCAGTATATAAATGATATTCTTTTTTATTGATGGTAGCAGTAAAAAAGTCTCCCAGCGCATGCGCTGAGAGACTGTAGATGAACATTAGAAAAAAGATCTTTTTAACCAAGCCAAACACTAGTGATGAATGTGTAACGATTGACCCGTGTACTGAGCCTTCACGCCAATATCTGCTGATTTTTGCTGTTTGAAAAGTTCTTTTGGTTGCTTGATATCAAGTGCATTGATTAACACTTGATCCACATGATCAACCAAGATCACTTTCAATTCACGAAGCACTTCTTTTGGAATGTCTTTTAAGTCTTTTTCGTTTTCTTTCGGGCAGATGATAGTTTTGATACCACCACGATGAGCCGCTAGAACTTTTTCTTTCAAGCCACCAATCGCCATTACTTTACCACGAAGAGAAATTTCGCCCGTCATCGCTACCGTACGTTTTACTGGGATCTTAGTGATCGCAGAAACGATACTTGTAGTTAACGCGATACCCGCCGATGGACCATCCTTAGGAACAGCGCCTTCTGGCAAATGGATATGTACGTCAATATCAGCAAAGTATTCTTTCGCAAATCCAAACAAAGGACCGCGAGATCTTACATAGCTCATCGCTGCCGAACATGATTCTTTCATCACATCGCCTAGCTGACCAGTCACTGTGAACTTGCCTTTACCAGGTACCACGCTCACTTCAACCGCAAGCAAATCGCCGCCGACTTCAGTCCAAGCCATACCGTTAGTTAAACCGATTTCATTAGACTCTTCGATCTTACCAAATTTGAATTTGTGTGGACCAAGTAGTTCAACTAATTTCTTAGGAGTTACAACATATCCCGCAGCGGAAGATACTTTCGCTGATTTCGTTGCGCCCGCTTTCTTTTTAGACGTTTTTTCCGCCTTCATTCCGCGCATGGCTTCTTCCATAACGATATCTTTAGCTACTTTACGAGCTACGTTTGCAAATTGCCTTTCTAGATTACGAACACCCGCTTCGCGTGTGTAGTAACGAATAACATTTCTGATCGTTGCATCTTGGATTGTTACCTTATGGTCTTTTAATCCATGATTTTCAATTTGCTTAGGCACTAGATAGTTCTTCGCAATATGGAATTTTTCTTCCTCGATGTAACCTTCAAGGCTGATGACTTCCATACGATCAAGTAGCGGACGAGGAACTGTATGTAACGAGTTCGCTGTCGCGATAAACATCACTTTTGATAAATCGTATTCCACTTCTAAATAGTGATCTTGGAATGTGCTGTTTTGTTCAGGATCTAAAACTTCAAGCATCGCTGATGATGGATCACCGCGGAAGTCAGATGCCATCTTGTCGATTTCATCCAGTAACAATAGCGCGTTTCCTTTTTCAACTTTTCTTAATGCTTGGATAATTTTACCCGGCATCGCACCTACGTATGTTTTTCTATGACCACGAATCTCGGCTTCATCACGTACGCCGCCCAATGAAATGCGGGCGAACTGACGATTTAATGATGTCGCGATAGATCGAGCCAAAGATGTTTTACCAACCCCTGGAGGACCCACCAAGCACAAGATAGGACCCTTAAGAGTATTAGATAATGAAAGAACAGCTAGGTATTCTAGAATTCTCTCTTTAACTTTTTCTAAACCCCAGTGATCTTCATCCAAAACTTTTTGAGCTTTTTTAATGTCATGACTTTCTGTTGAATAATCCTGCCATGGTAATGACAAGATCCAGTCAATATAGTTACGAACCACTGTTGCTTCCGCAGACATGGGTGACATCATTTTAAGTTTTTTAACTTCTTTTAAAACTTTGTCTTTCGCTTCTTGAGTCATTTTCTTAGCTTTACATTTAGCTTCTAACTCTTGAAGTTCGGCTTGATAGTCATCTTTATCACCCAATTCTTTTTGGATGGCCTGCATTTGTTCGTTCAAATAGTATTCTTTTTGAGAACGTTCCATTTGTTTTTTCACGCGTGTGCGGATTTTCTTTTCTACTTCTAGAATTTCGATCTCGCCTGTCATGATGTTCAATAAATGTTCTAAACGTTTTTCAGGTTCAAAAATTTCCAATACTTTTTGTTTGTCTTCAATTTTTAGATTCAATTGAGCGACGATGATGTCGGCTAGTTCGCCGGCACTCTCAATTGAAGTCACGCGCATTAGAATTTCTGGAGGAATACGTTTGTTTAATTTTACGTACGTTTCAAACGTCGCTTTAACTGATCTCACAAGAGCCTGCGCTTCTACTTGTGATTCAACCTCTTCTGGAATCTCTTCGTATTTAACTACGAAAAAGTTTTCGTTATTTACGAAGTCTTTGATTTTTACACGACGTTTACCTTCCACAAGAACTTTTACAGTTCCGTCTGGAAGTTTTAATAATTGAATGATGGTACCAATTGTACCTACCGTGTAGATATCCTTGGCTTCTGGATTATTAGTTTTAGCGTCCTTTTGAGCTGCTAAAATAATATCTGATTGTTTACTAATTGCCTCTTCAAGAGCGTTGATACTTTTTTCCCGTCCAACAAATAAGGGCATCATTAAATGGGGAAATATAATCAGGTCTCGCAGCGGTAATAAAGGCAATTCCATCGTCTTTTGTTCTGCCATACATCCTCCTGGCTCATGATCAGGACCCATATTGGGACCTAGATTAAGTATGAGGTGTTTCAGAGCTAAATCAAAGAAGTTTTTTTTTATTTATTTTATAAAATAATTAACCCGCCATGGTAGCTTCGATGTCCTTAATTTCTTTCGGAGCGTTCGAAGTCAAGACGTCGTGTCCATTGGTAGTGATTAAAATATTATCTTCGATGCGAATGCCAATACCACGATACTCACTAGGCACATCTTTATCGCTTTCTGGTATGTACAATCCCGGTTCGATCGTAAAACACATTCCAGCTTCAATGGCACGTGGTTGACCGTTGACAAAATACAGTCCAGCGTCATGAACATCTAGACCCAGCCAATGACCAATACCGTGAGGATAATATTTACGATGAGTATTAGAAGAAATTATATCGTCCTTGCGTCCAGATAGAAACCCTAGCTCAAGCATCACGTCCGTCAATAAAGATGCACCTTTTTCGTGCAAATCTTTAAAGAAAACTCCTGGTTTTAAATCAGAAATTAATTCTTTTTCGATATCCAGAACATGCTGGTACACGCGTGCTTGCACTGTGCTAAAACGACCGTTAATTGGAAATGTACGCGTGATATCACCAGTGTAATAATTGTATTCTGTGCCCGAATCAATCAGCAATAAATCACCATCACGACAAACTTGATCGTTAAAATTATAGTGCAATGTCGTTCCGTTGTTACCAGCGGCCACGATTGGGTGATACCCTTCGCGTGGGGAGCCTTGCATTAAATAATAATTAGTCATCAACGCCTGAACTTGGCGTTCAGTCATACCTGGTTTCACAGATCGCATCGCTAATTTGTGGCCTTCCGCTGAAATCATGCACGCGCGCCGTTGATTTTCAATCTCGGCATCAGTTTTAATCAGACGAAACTCGCCTAAAAACACATCTGCATCGTGTATAGGCAGCAGTCCATAACCTGATCGAGGAGATGATTTACGTACATTATCTAAAGCCGCCAGAAATGTTTTATCAAATTCGGGGTTTTTTAACAGACGGTAATATACAGACTCATAACCCTTCATTAATTTTGGGAATTGGTCGTGAAATTCGTCGATAGGGAAACATTTATCTACACCAAAAGCTTCTTGAGCCATCTCGGGACCGTAACGAAAACCATCCCATGTTTCGCGCTCAACGTTTTTTCGTCGGACAAACAAAACACTTTCAGGAAATGAGCCCGGCTTTAGAACCAAGATGGATTCTGGTTCTTCAAAACCAGTTAGATAATACATATTTGAATCTTGGCGATATGGGAAATGTACATCGTGATTTCGAATTTGTTCCGGGTGAGCCGCCACAACCATGGCGTTGTTATTTAATTTTTTTAAAACGGCTTCACGACGTTTCTTAAAGATAGCTATGTCTTCTAGAGGTTTTCTCATAATCCTAATTTCTCCGCTAGGCTTCTGACAGCTCGGTTTGCTTGACTAGAGCCTTTCTGCATCATATCGCGTTTATTTTCAAAGTCTAGAACGCTATAGGAGTCTAGGTTTATGGTGATTGTATGATCGACGTGAGCACTTTCTTTAACCATTTGACTCGAAATTTCTGCCCATACTAAATTCTCGACTGAATCGGATTCGTTAATTGGGGTTTTAAATGCACTGCCGCCCAAAACGTTTATTAAAACGATATAATTTGCGCCTTGTTTACGTAGATGATCAGCTAGTGCTTTCAGCTCACGGACCGCACTAATATTTTTTTGATAGGGTTTAAACAATGGTGGGTAAGGAATACAGTACGGCAGAAGCGCTTCAATATTACCGCGATTCATTACATACATTTTATTTTTTTCTAGATTCAATGCGGGACACGCGAATGGTTTTTTAAAATCTTCAGCTTTTAAATTATGAAGTGCCGATTTCACGATACTTTGAATGACATCAAAATCACCGGCACGTTTGCTTGAAATCAAACCCTTTTTGATAATATCTTCGCTTTTGATTTTGAACATCTGCCATTCCATATCGTTGGCCGAACCACGCCATGCATACAAACTTGCCGCTAATGCACCCATTTCAATACCGGCTACGTTGTATATCGGAATTTTATTTTTCTGGAATTCTTGTAGGACACCGATTTGGCCAAACACTTTTCCGCCACCTGGGCCAAAGATAACACCCACTTTAGGTAGCCGAGGTACTGGTTTTGGCGGTCTGTTATCAGATTCGACTTCATCAGGAGCCATGTTGTCGTCAACAACAGGTCTATTGTCTTCAGCTTCAGCTGGTGGTTGAGTCGTAGTAGTTGGTGGTGTTGATGTTGAATCTTTTGGTCTGGTTGCGTTTGGGCGGTCCGTTTCAGGGCGAGATGGCGTCGGAGCAGAGTCTCTTTTGTGCAGTGGGGTCTGGCAACCAATCGCTCCAACTAAAAATATCAAGATAAGTAACTTCATTTTTGTCTCCCTAAGGTCACGTGTCAGATGGCCTCGAAAGAATTCTAACTGCTATTTTTTCCAAGCAAAAGGAAAAACTCTTTGTTTCCGTCTTTTCCTTCTATGGGTGAAGAAAAATATTTTTTAATTTTGAATCCTAGATCTTGGGCACTGCTTAACATATTTTTTTCTAGAGTTTGATAGAGCGACGTATCTTTAACGATCCCATTTTCATTCAGAGCGTCAGGACCTAATTCAAATTGCGGTTTTATCAATACTAATAAATCGCCATCATCCGTTAACAACGGTTTCAGCTGAGGCAAAATCAGCTTAACGCTAATAAATGAAACATCCATACAAATGAAATCAAATCCATTTTTTGGAACTAACGCCATAAATTCAGCATGTTGATCCAAAGCCCGCGCATTTACTTTCTCTAGCAATTTAAATCGTTTATTTTCTTTGATCGCTGAATGGGTTTGATCTTGTCCCACATCAATTCCTAGGACAGATTCAGCGCCGTTTTGCAAAAGAAAGTCAGAAAAACCGCCTGTGGAAACGCCAACGTCAAGGCAGTTTTTGTTTTCAAATTTAAGGTTTAAATCACCAGCTGCGCCTTTAATCTTATGTCCCGCACGAGAAACAAATTCAGTAGCGAAACCTGACAAGACTTCGAAAATAACTTCTTCGGAATAGTCTTCACTTGGTTTTGTTACAGTTTTCTTTTTTCCATCGATCACCACAGTGACCTGTCCCGCCTTGATCATTTCTTGGGCGCGGGTTCGAGTCGTAGCTAGATTTTTTTTGACTAAAAGTAGATCGACTCGCATGAATTATTTTTCGCGTGTTATGTTCCACTCAAGAAATTGCAGCAAATGCTGATTTTTTTCCGGTGAAATTTGTAGCAACTGACTTAGAGACGTAATTTTTGTAGCTATCTGAGTGTGAATTTGCTTTAGGAATGCATCCAGCTTATCCACCGTTTTAAAATGGTGAATCAGATTCTTTCTAGAATCGTTGTCTTGTTCACTATCTAAAATATCGTCTTTTACTTGGAATGCGTATCCCAGCAGCAAGCCGACTTCTTTCATTGATTTTAACTGATCATCGGAAAGTTTTTTTATCAATGCGGGGCCCATCAATGCACCGGTAATCAGCGCTCCCGTTTTTAACAAATGAATTTGATTCAAATGGGCTGGTGTTGCTGAAATTTTCCCAGAATCTAGGGTGATATCAAAATACTGTCCAAGAATCATCCCATTTAAACCGGACGACCAGGCCAACTGCTGAACCAACAATGATAAATTTGAACCCACACTGGAATAGTGTTTGGCAAGTACACCAAAGGCTTCCGTAAGCAATGAATCACCCGCCAATAAAGCAATCGCATCACCATATACTTTGTGATTTGTAGGCTTTCCACGGCGGAAATTATCGTTATCCATACATGGCAAATCATCATGAATTAACGAATAAGTATGAATCATCTCTATCGCCATTGCCCAAGGAAATACAGATTCTATAGCAACATCTAGGTACTGTGCGCCGGCAAAACCGAGAAGTGGACGAAAACGCTTTCCGCCAGAGAAGTACGAATATTCAATACTTTCAAATTGGGAATTATAAACAGATAGATCACCCGCAGCGCCGCCAGATTGAGGCAGCGAGAGCTTTTGAATTTTATCGATGGTTGTAGTCGCGCCCGCAACTGACTGAGCCGTTTCACGAAACAGCTGCTGAAATTCCGCTCGACAAAATGCCTCGAAAGATTCTTGTTCTCTCGAATATAAATTCATTTTTAGTTGTCTTCGCTTGAAAATGGAACAGTGACTGGATTACCGTCTTTATCGATGCTCATTAGTTTTTTAACTTTAAGCTCGGCTTCAGTTAATTTAGCATTGCATTCACGAGATAGCTTTACGCCTTCTTCGAAAAATTTTAATGACTCTTCTAAACTGACATCGCCTTTTTCCATTTTACCAACGATTTCTTCTAGACGACTTAATTTTTTTTCAAAATCCATACTCTATCCTTTTTTTTCAATATCACTCATTTTAATTTCTACAGAACCTTTGCCAAAACGAATTCCCAATGGCTTCTTTGCATCGACATCCGCTGCGGCACGAACGACACGGTCACCTTGAGTCACAATGGCATAACCACGATCTAATACCTTTAATGGGCTAATCGAATCTAATACCGCCATACGACTTTCTAGTTTATGGCGAGACACATCCATTTTCTTTAACATCGCAGTATAAAGTTCTTTGGTACGATGGCTGATTTCACGACGAACCATATTCATCATCACTTCAGGATGCGGCATTTTTTCCGACAAGACTTCTAGTTTATGACGATGGCGCAAGAACAGTGTATCCATAGCCGATTGCAAACGATTCAGCAATTCATCATTTCTTAACGATAAATCTTGAAGATTTTTTTGTGGATCTACTAGACGCAGTTTCAAAGTTTCTAGTCTAGACTTTAGATCTTTCAGCTTGTGAGAAAAAGATGAATTCAATTTGTGACTTAAGTGGCCGAGACGCTGTGCTAACTCTTTAGAACTTTTTGCGACAAGTTCTGCTGCCGCCGAAGGCGTTGGTGCACGTAAATCAGCTACGAAGTCAGAGATTGTAAAATCAATTTCGTGTCCAATCGCGGAAATCGTTGGAACTGGGGATTGGGCGATTAAACGAACTAATCGTTCATCATTAAAGGCCCACAGATCCTCGATCGATCCACCACCACGAGCTAGTACAATGATATCCACGTTAGGAAGTTTCCATGCCATCTGCAACGCTTCCATGATTTTCTCCGGAGCACCGTCACCTTGAACTAAAGTAGGAATTAATGTGACATCCAAAAATGGCGCCCGACGAGTTACGATTTGAATAAAATCTTGGATCGCCGCCCCTGTCGGAGAACTGATAACTACGATTTTATTTGGGTGCAAAGGAATCGGACGTTTGCGAGCGGGTTCAAACAAACCTTCGGCTTTTAGTTTTGTTTTCAAATCTTCAAACGCTTTTTGTAAAGCGCCGGCACCCACTGGCTCCATATGCTCGCACAAAATTTGGTAACTGCCGCGTGGTTCATAAACACTGATACGGCCTTTAACTAAAACTTCTAACCCGTCATGAACTTTGAATTTAATTTTTGAATTAAACCCACGGAACATGACGGCAGAAATCTGTGATTTAGCATCTTTTAAAGAAAAATAAAAATGTCCCGACGTATGCGCTTTAAAGTTTGAAATTTCACCGCGAAGCCAAATCGAAATCATTTGACCTTCAAGCAGTTGCTTAACGCGCAAATTGAGCTGTTCGACAGTCAAAACGGTCGCTTCCGTTTGCTGAGTTTGCATCAAATTATTTTGGTTACTTAAAGAGATGTTGACGTCGTTTGCCATTAGACGACGACAGTAATCGGCAACTTATCTGCTGTCAATGTAAGGAGTCGAACTTAGTTAGGAAATAATTAAATTTTGAACCGACCACAGGCCGCCGGCGAAAAAACAAATCCACGCCAAAGGCGCATGGGACTTTAATTGCAAGATAAATAAATTTGACTGATGAGAATCAGCTAATCGGCGTAAAAATGGACCCTCTACCGCTAAAAGGACGATAAATCCATAGAAAAATACGACGAATGGGAAATAGTAATCTAATAGAATCAAATTCATACGGTTTATTCGGTAAAATATTATTTCTTTAGAGTCCTGATTGATTGAAAATTTTCAAAAAGTGCGCTATATTTATTAAAAGGTTCGACGGCGTAAAGCTCATCGAAAATAAACCTTACAAGCAAAGAATTAGGGGACTGTCCCTGACAATGGTGTGCATGCCCAGCTCGTACTGGGAAGCCTAAAGTTGTTACCATGGTCACCCACTTTAACATTGAGGTTTAGTTTCAGAGTTGTCTTCGGGCCTTTTTTTGTTTTGGACACACCTAGGGATAGGCGTCCAGCCTATTTGGACCGGCCAGATCCTAATCTAGCTCGTCAGAATCTTTCATTTTTCGTCAAAAATAAAAACGGCCTTCCTTTTTGGGGAAGACCGCAATTCTTATCTTTAAACTAACGTTCTTTTATAAATTAGTTTTTCATTTTAAGTTTTTTGCTAGCTACTTTGTCCAAAGCAATACGTGCTTGGATACCAACGCGCGTGTCGTTTGGCTGTCCGTTTTCGTTTTTACGGAAACGAACTTCTGGAGCGATTACTAACCAAGAATTAACTGGTAAGTTGTACGCAAGAGCCAATTCTTTGGCTTGTTTATCAAGGTATTGGTATTCAACAACAACTGCACCACGGCCAAGTTGGTAAGATCCACCGATTTGTCCACCAAACTTAGTGTTAGGCATAGATGGGTTATTGTCGAACACAAGTCCTTCAGCCCATACTTTGTATTTACCTTGGTCACCAGTGTACACGAAACCTAAGCTACCGCGAGTTTCTTTATCAGTTGTGTTTGCATTTTCTTTGATCAATGCAGACGCTTGTAATTTCAACTGTTCAGACAACGCTTTGGAAACTTTAATCGATACACCTTTTTCGTCAGCCACTTTGAAATCGCCAGCACCATTTTCGTACATGCTGATCGCTACTGAATCTACCACTTTCAAGAAGTTAGCTGGTAGAGTTACAGTCAAACCAATCATTTCACGTTCTGCACTTAAGTTGTAAAGCAAGTTATCACGGAACATCGGAAGCTCAGACAATGCTTGACCGAAAGCCATTGTTTGTTTACCGGCAGTGATGATTGCGCGTGGAAGACCGCTGATTTTATCCGTTTCGATTTGGATGTAAGCTTCTTCTACTAATTTTTCGATTTCAACACGTTGCCAGTCTTTCGATTTACCGCTTTCAACTACAGTTTGCTCTAAACGAGCTTTTACTACAGCTTTGATACCTTCTCTCATTAGAACTTCAAATCTTAAGTCAAGATTTGTTCTCAATGATGCTTCATAATCTGCTACTTTAGATGCCGTTGTATCAACAGTGGCATCTGCGCCAACGCGTAACCAAGGTGTTACTTGCGTATCAGCCAAAGAAAACCCCGCACTCAAAACGAGTGATAAAACCAATTTAGTTGCTTTCATTTTTTTCTCCTCATGTGTTTTTTTTTCGGATGCGTTAAGGAGGCCCCCTCATAATCATCACGGGTTTTTCCTATGATCAATGAACGTGCCAGAATTTATTCGAGCGAAAAAAAAACAAAGTGACAACTTTAGCGCAGGGAAATCTGTTTTTAATTAACGACTCGTGAAAAAATTTTAGAAACCCTGTTTACGCCGAAATTTGTCGTATAAAATTTCTAAACGCACAGAATCAATTGATAGATAAGAAAACAATCTTGAATACTTAGCAGTTTGTCACCGCTGTCTCGCAAATAGTCACCGCGAAAAACGTGTACGGGCTGTAATTTCGATGTCAGATAAAAATCGCAATTTTTTTTTTGGATTTGTTTTTGCTCTTCCACTTTTGAGTAAAAAGCAAAAAGAAAAAGGGGAACGTATGAAATGGTTTTTATCTTTAATACTTATGGTTAACATAAGCCTGGCGCAAAATAACAATCTAGGGGAAGCAATTACGAGCTTGTTAAAAAAGACAGGCTTTATCGATTTTATGTCTGACAAAGGCGAGTGCCCAGAAACATTTGAGCACCTACCAGAACAAGATGCTCAGGCACTTATTAGCCGAGCATTTGAATTACGTTCTAAAAGTAAATACTGTGAATCTGCTCGTTATTTCTATGAACTTCGTCGTCAATGGCCAGTTAAAGAATATTATAAAATGGCCTGGAGAGAGTTAGTTAATTCCTATGTTTTAGCCGATGATTTGATCGCGGCGATTAACGAAGGAAATGACTTTATGGCGTTCTTTGTTGGAACACCAGATGTTGAAGAGGTTCATTTAATTCTGCTAAACGCTGTCTATATTAAAATGATGGCTGCTGGTTCTGAAAAATCGCAAGAATGGACAGAATATGCTCTTGGCATCTCTAAAGAACAAAACAGCGATAATCCTTATTTAAAAAACCTAAGCTTTAAAGATTATTTAGATAAATATCCAAATACGAAAAACAGGCAACTGATCGAAGGCATGATGAGATATGCGCGTAACAATCACGCCGAATATCATCTTAAAATTGGTAACTATTATGCTTCTCGCATGATGCCTGACGCTTCTTTCCCCAACTACCCTGCGGCCATTGGCCGCTATGCAACGGTTCTAAGGTGGGGTCCGATTGTTTCATCTTACAATCAAACGCTGTTTTCGACTGTAGATGCGCTTTACAAAATGTCGGCGATTATCGAATCTAATACTATCAGTGAAGACAAATTAAAAGAATGGCTGCAAATTGATCCAAATGGCGATAAGAAAGCGGTCGATCGCAAATCGATTGTAGAGCAAATTAGAGCTCAGATTGCAGAGCTACAAAAGAAAATGAATTCTGAAACGATAACACAGGATATTTGGATTCAAAAAACTAGATCGTTGATCGAAGAAAAACAGAAATAGGTTGACCCCGATCAAGCACCCCATAAAATGGCGTATGGGGTGTTACTATGGATAAAGTTGCAGTTAATACGAGTCCTATTGAGGCTATCTTTCAAGCCTCTATTGTTGTTCAAATTACCTTACTGATTTTAATTGGTCTAAGCGTGGTTTGCTGGGGTATTGCTTATAATAAATGGCAATTACTAAAAAAAATCAAAACAACGAATGAAGTTTTCCTTTCTTATTTTTGGAAATCAAGCTCACTTGAAAATCTATACGATGATTTAGACAAATTTCGTGACAGCACATTAGCGCACGTCTTTAAATCGGCGTACGTCGAGATGAAAAAATTAGCAGACAGTCGTCCTGGCGGTGGCAACACGGAAGGTGCAAAGCCGGCACTTAACAACATGGATAATTTAGAACGTGTTATTCGTAAATCTATTGAAAATGAATTAGCCAATATGGAATCTAAACTAACGGTATTAGCAACGACAGGCAGCACTGGTCCATTCGTTGGTTTATTTGGTACGGTTTGGGGTATTATGAGTTCGTTCCATAAAATTGGAACAACTGGGAATGCCAGTCTTGCTGTTGTGGCACCAGGTATCTCGGAAGCATTGGTTGCAACGGCTATCGGTTTAGCGGCCGCTATCCCTGCGGTTGTTTTGTACAATCATTTTGTTTCGACAATTAGAAAAGAAGAAATTGAGCTAAACAATTTCTCTGCGGATTTCTTGAATATCGTAAAACGAAACTTCTTTAACTAAAACGAGAAAACTATGGGAATGTCATCAGGTACAAAATCCAAAGCTGTATTGAGTGAAATCAACGTTACACCCTTAGTGGATGTTATGTTGGTGTTGCTGATCATGTTCATGGTTACCACCCCTTTGATGCAGCAAGGAGTTCAAGTTGATTTACCCAAGACTTCCGCAACGGGAATGGAACTTAGCGAAGATCCAATGCTATTGCAGATAGAAAATAATCAACGTATCACCATCGCCAAAAATCCAATCACGTTGGATCAATTAAGACCTAAATTAATCGCCATATTTAAAACTCGCAAAAACAAGCAATTATTTATTCAAGCTGATCGCCGAGTTGATTACGGTATCGTGGCTGAAGCAATGGCCGAAGCAAAAGCAGCAGGTATTAGTCAACTAGGGTTAGTGACTATGCCAAAGGATCAATAATTCTATCATGACAAGATCGGCAGAAGGACAAAACAAAGGAATCATGTTTTCACTTATCGTGCATGCCACGTTTTTGGCGTTTATGATTTTGAAAAATGTTTTCTTTGACTCTGACGTTCCTGATTATCAAGCCGCTATTCGTGTCGATATGGTCGCACTTCCAGATAAAAACCCAACTATGCCATCGCAAAAATCGGAAGACACAAAACCAACACCAGTCGAAGAAGCGCCACCAGCTGAACCAGAGTCGGCTCCCAAACAAGCCGAAATTCTTCCTGAAAAGAAGCCACAAGTCGATGAAACAGCAATTAAACTGTCTGCCGATAAAAAACACGACGAAAAACAAAAGCTGTTGGAAGAGAAAAAACGTAAAGAAGCTTTGGACCGAATCAAAAAATTAAATGCGCTTGATTCTATAAAATCTTCAGTCGAAACGGAACGCATTGAAAAACTGGTTGGCCAGTCAGAATCAAAGGCCAAGCCAGTGTATAAAGGCAATGTTTTGAATCCCGGTACAGAATTAAACGGGATTAATAAAATTCAGCATGAAAATTATGTGGCCTTAATTGATCGTCAGATAAAAGAGAATTGGACATTACCTCAATGGTTAGCAAACAAAGATTTTAAGGCCCAGGCTTTGTTGAAAATAGATCAGAATGGAAATATAATTTATAATCAAATATATAAATCAAGTGGTAATGCGAGCTACGATGATGTCGTTAAAGAAACGATTCAAAAATCGGGTCCATTTCCGAAACCACCCGAAAAATTTTCAGCGATATTATCTGAAAAGGGTGTCTTGATTGGCTTTCCTGAATAGGGATTTACTGTTTGTAGAGGAGTTAATATGAAGACGGTTCTTATTACATTTTTGGTTTTTCTTGCTACTGCCGTATTCGCTGAAGAACAGCTGTATATTAAAATTGGAGACGCTAAAACCAAAAAAAGTTTACTTGGATTTCCTCAGTTGAACTATGCCGGTTCGCCAGCTCTTGCTTCAAAAAACTTCGCTCTGGGTGCGGAACTTTACAATGTGATTCAAAATGACCTGGATGTTTCCGGTTACTTTCAATTTATTGCTAGTTCAGCATTTCTTGAAGACGGTAAAAAAACTGGCCTAAAACCCGCTCCGGGCGAGCCGAACGGATTTAAATTTGATAATTGGAAACCATTATCGGCTGACTTTTTAATCAAAGGCGAATTTGTTGTCGACAAAGAAGATCAGGTCGAACTTGAAATTTATTTGTATCATGTCCCCAAAGCAGGCCTTGTATTTGGAAAGAAATATCGAGGACCCAAAGCTACGTTACGAAAAATCGCCCACACATTTGCTAATGACGTTTTGAAAAATTTAACGGATAAAAGTGGCCCATTTAACTCAAAATTCGTTTTTTCAAGCGATCGTGGCGGTGGTAAATTTCGTGAAATCTATACAATGGATTGGGACGGAGTCGAAATCGAGAAAATAACAAACCACAACAGTATTGCACTTTCTCCTGCTTGGTCACCAGATGCTAGGAAAATAGCCTACACGGCATACGTACAAAAAAAATCGACAAAACTACGTAATGCCGATTTGTTTTTGTTTGATCTGGAAAAAAGTAAGCGCACTAACTTATCGTACCGCACAGGTATTAACTCAGGCGCGGCATTTAGTGCGAATGGAAATTCAATTTTCCTCACGATCTCCCAGGGTGTAACGCCAAATATTTTCAAAATTAATTTAAACGGTGAAATTCAAGGTAAAATTACAAATGGCCCAGGCAATACATTAAACGTTGAACCTGCGGTTAGCCCCGATGGTAAAAGACTCGCATTCTCGTCTGACCGTAGCGGTAAACCAATGATCTATGTTATGGATGTCGATGGATCGAATGTGACTCGTGTTACTTTTGGAGGCGTATTTAACTCGGCTCCAGCGTGGTCACCAGATGGTAAAAAAATCGCATTTGCGGGACAAGACTCTGGTAACTTTGATATCTTCCTGATGGATTCTAATGGTCAGAACATCACACGTGTAACGTCGGCGAAAAAAGCCAACGGCAAGGCTGCTGACAACGAAGATCCGCACTTTTCACCGGATGGTCGATTTATTGTCTATACCAGCAACCGCACCGGCAAAAATCAAATTTACTTCTCTACAGTTGACGGTTCTGAAGAAAGACGCGTCACCCAAGACAGCCATAACTATTATAAGCCTAAATGGTCGACATTTTTGGATTAGGTTGGATTAAAACGGTGCGCAGCACGCTGCGCATCTTGACCCCTTAATCGGACCTCGCTAACACAAACCCTATGCACAATCGTAAAGTAAAAGTAATACGCTATAGTTCTTTAAAGAAAGTTATCTGGATCTACATTTTAGCATTTTTTATAGTGGCCTTTAATACTCATCAGCGCTCACACGATGGTTCTACAAAAAGCAAAACCTATCAACAAAGGATTAAATAAATGGAAGCTCACTTTGAAACAAACCTGGGTAATTTTAAAATCAAATTATTTGAAGATAAAACTCCGATGCTAGTTAAACACTTTACAGGTTTGGTTGAGGGTACGAAAGAATGGAAAGACCCTAAAACCGGATCAAATGTTAGTCGCCCATTCTATGATGGTTTGATTTTCCATCGCGTAATTCCTGATTTTATGGTTCAGTTTGGTTGCCCACTTGGCAACGGAACCGGTGGACCTGGCTACAATGTTAATGACGAATACCATCCCGATTTGAAACACGATCGTAAAGGTCTTCTATCGACAGCAAATATTGGACGCCCTAACACTAATGGTTCTCAGTTTTTTATCACGGTAGCGCCTACACCTTGGTTAAATGGCGGCCATTCAATCATCGGTGAAGTGACTGAAGGTTACGATGTGATTGAGAAAATCTCTAAAACTCCAAGAAACCCACAGGATCGCCCACTTGAAAATGTGGTGATCAAATCTGCCAAAATTGTGAAATAGGTTTAGCTTTGCTATTACAAAATAAAAAGGCCGGTTTTCACCCGGCCTTTTTATTTAGATCTATAAGAAGCAACTCTAAATTAAGAGTTACATTTACTTTTCCATTCGTCACGTTTGGTTTCCACTGCTTTTCTTTGTTCAGCAGTTAAGTCTTTAAGAGACGTGATAACATCTGATTTACCTTCGCCTTTAACGCCAGCCAATTCAGATTTCATTACGTTAGCAATACCTACTAGTTCGATCGTGTTAGCATCGATTGATGTTTCACCTTTAACGTATTTTTTGTAAGTTAAAAGGTTAGTTGCTGCTAACTGAGCTTCGTAGGTAGAAGCAACTTCAGACATAGAGATATCTGAGTTCTTAAGAAGACGTTTAACTACGTCTTGAACATCAGCATCTTTCATATCTGATAAGCGCTCTAGAAGACCTTTCATGTGTTTTCCTGAATTTCTTGTTGCTTGATCAGGGCTCTCAAGAAGAGTTCTTAAGTTAGCACCAAATTTAACTTTTTCAACGATGTCTTCTTTGAAAAGTTCATTTAGACCAGCTTCTAGTTTTTCAGGTTTTGATTTTCCTTCAGATACAGTGGTCAATAAATCTTTGATGATTTTCTCGTTAGCTTCTTTACCTTTAAGCTTAGAGATTGATTCGATTTTTGTTTTTGTTTCTGTAGAATGTTCTCTAGCTTTTTGCGCAAATGCTGAGAAAGAGAATACTACTACTGCTACTAGGGATACGAATTTTGTTGTCATTAATGTCTCCTTATTTTTAAAACATTTATATTTAAGTTTAAATCTTCAGTTACTTACTATTCATTTAAGATGCCAGTTTAACGCTAATTAATTGAAAACCATTCCGACTTTAAACTTTGCCTGTACAAAGTTTAGTCATTAGAGCCGTCAATTGCCTAACAGCCTCCCCCGCCAGTAATCCCAGCAGCGCCTTTCGTTTTGATACACTCTTTACGTTGGTTTTCACGTTGAGCTTTCTCCGCTAGACGTTTTTGCTCTTCGCTGTCGCCTTTAAGCGAGTATTGACGAGCGGCATTTCCAGCGAATTGGATAGTCGATAGAGTAGCTACTAATTCCCTAGCAATTTGATTCATCTGGTTCTTAGTGAATTCAATGATTCGTAGAGGCTTTGCTCTTTCGCCATTAGCACCTTGAGCTTTTACGTATTTGGTCAATGTATCAATTTCTTGAGACATAACCTTTAGCTGTTCTTCGATCTGCTTCTCTAAAGCATCAACTTGTTTTTCGTCCATTTTCAAGTCTACAACCGCACGGTCTTTCCCGTTTATATCTGGCTTATTAATCACCTCAGCATTTTTAAGTGCTGTATAGGCAAGTCTTAAGATCTCTTCATTCTGTAATTGGAATTTGAACAGCTTCGGAGCCGTACCGTTTTTGATTGCATTCAAATCCTGGTTAAATGGTTGTGCCTGAATTGTAATAATATCTTCAGCTGAGCCCATTTTCTTGTAGCTCTTATAGCTATCTAGCGCCGAATTCGTAGCGTACACTTTAGCCGCGTCAGATTCTGGAATATATTTTCTTAAAACTTCGGCCAGAACCAGCGAGTACACTCGCGATTCTTGCATTGATGAAGCCACCACTGAGTTTCTTACTACCGAGGAATTTAAAGGAACACCTAACAAAGTTCCTACGTCTTTAAATTGGGCCTCTAAGAATTTAACGGCGATAGATTCATATTGGTTTTTAAAAGTTTCTAATTGTTTAGAAACTTGGTTTTCCACATATTTTTCCCACCATACGCTCATATTGAACATTGGTTGGTTCAACACTGCGGAAGGATTTTTCTTATCTGCATCATCTAAGTCAAACTTTGTTGAATTGATAATGCTCTTCATACTGTCAGTAAGGTTTTTATCAATTACGCTGAATGCGCCTGGATATTTGATGTTTTCAGATTCATCTAATATCCACTGACCGTACATTTCACCCGATGATTGAAACGTCATACGGTCAGTACAAATATCCAATTGCAATTTATCACTAACGATACGAGGCGGAACGAACAAGTCTCTGAAGCCTAGTAATCCATATCCGTACATATTTCCCAAAGTATTGTCATGAACGGCTTGTCCTTTTTCTGGATTAGGTCCACATAACATTTGGTAAAACAAGAAATCGGTTTTCTTTTCAAATTTGAACTGAGTGCTTAAACGAACATTTCTGTAAAATTCAGGCAACTCGACACGCTTAACTAGCTCTTTATTTGATTCGTGTGATTCAAACGCGTAAGGAAATCCTTGTCCATAATATAATAATGGAGCCGGGTAACCCATTTTATTTAAATGGTCGCGCAAGATCGCCTGAACAATCTCGTTAACTTGGCCTTTTGAAGCGACGGTCATAGATCTCATCAAATTAATTGCTGTACCGACTTTCAACAAATCTTCTGATTTTAAACCAGCGATAATTTCTTTCAATTTGTCGGTAGATCCTTTTAAATCGCTTGAATCCCAACCTTTGCTAGCTAAGTAGGTTTCTAATTGTACAGCCACCTTTTGAACTGTTATTTGCTGTGCTTTTTGTAGGTCACTTGGATTTTGAAGGTAATTATTCTTCCAAGCCTTTTCGTTAGCTAATTTTATAGATGGGTCTGGTTCAACTCCATACAAAGGATATTGTCTGTAGTTTAGATATAGAAGATCTAACTTTGTAAACAAAGCATCCTCTTCAAAACCATCCAAAATCTCGGCGTCAGTTTGACTTTTATCTTTGATTTTACCACACTCGTCTTGGTGAGTACGACATAGGTTTGCATTTTTTAAATCCAGCATGAAGCGTTCATAGAATGATTTCGAGAACCGTTCCATATCTTGGAATTTATTGATTTTATCAATCCATTGAGTATGAGCTTGTTTTGCCTTTGTTTGATTGAACTCTCTCCATTTTAGCATGGCCTGATTGAAGTCGTACAACCATCCTTCGATGTCGTTACGACGGCAGTCTGCACTTTGAAGATCTTTTTCGCACGCTACAGAATCTTTTTGGAATTTTTCAGCCGCTTCTTTTGTTAGTAAGGTATTTAATAGTTCAGCTTTGCGCGGGAATGCATCGATATTTGGCCACAAGTAGTAGCGGCCCATGCTGAAGTTTAAAACTTTATCTTCAACCCAGCTATGCATAATAGTATCCAAGGCTGTGAAAAGAGTGATACTTGAAAGATGGGCAATGAACTTCATTGTTTTTGTCCATACACCACCGAACATACTTGAAATAACACCTGTTCCAATTTCTGCACCTTCTAAACGAAGTTTTCCAAGAACGGCTTGTTTGCTTTTAGCTAAAGCTTCACCAATTGAGTTATAAGGACCTGATGTTTTAACTTTGCCGGCTAACGATGTGATCGCACCAGAACCCATTGTCGAAAGCACCATCGATACTAGCGCCGGAGCGTAGGTATTGAATTTCTTTTCCATTACCCATTCACGCCAAGCCACATCACAGGCATCTTCACTTAGGCCATTTAGACGATCTTTAACTTTACCTTGCCCTGCTGCCTCGCCCGCCTCTGGCTGACCTTGCTGTTGTTGCATCGATTTTGGGTCTTTATATAAAGACGTGGCACATGATTGTAGAGTTCTTAAGAAATCACCTGAAATATGTGATGCCATAGAGCCCGCGGTCATACCTAAATAAGGAATGATTTTCATGTAAGCTTTTTTAGCTACTGAATTTGAATACGGATTCAAGCTACCTTTGCGGTCGGCTAATTTTGTAGCTTCATCGGCGATTTCGTTTAGTAATTTTTCACGAACAACAGGATCTGTTGTTCGCATCGCTGCCGCCATAGCTACACGGCTAGTTTCATTTTTAGCTAATGCTTTCATCATTTCGTCAGTGACCGCTTTATTAGACATAGCGCCCGAAGTTAAAAACTCGGTCGCATAACCATTTACGATCATGAATGAATAAAACGACAAATGACCAATCGGATCCGTTAATGTTTGAAGATGCTGATCCATAATCAATGGGTTTTGCGCAAAATCATTCATTAACATTCCACCATTAATTAAACCGATAGAAATAAAGAACATCACTGTTTCCATCGGAAATCGGCGAGTCTGCGCGCCCCAAGTTGTTTTTTGCCACTCCGGTACTGGAGCCATTTTCTTTGCTCGGCGGATTTCATCGAGACGATCTCTGACCATGTTCTTGACCATGTCGCGTCTGTCCTGAGCTAACAATTTTCTAAGTTCAGATGGCTTAAAGTGGTCCGCCAGAATTTTTCTTTCTGCCGCCGACGATTCTTCAATTTTTACGCTTTCTGCTTTAGCTACGGTTTCTTGTTTGCCATCATTATCTGAATCCACTTGCGAGAAGCTCATGTCGACATCAATACCCGAACCTAATTTTCCTTCCGGTGACAATGTGGACCTAAATTGCAGCGATTCATTGACCGCTTGAGTTTGAGATAACGATTGGCTTGGTGTTGCTTTTAAAGATTCTTGAGCACCGTAACTGACACTTGCGTATGTTCCTTGACTGACACCAGAATTCATTGTGAATGAATAACCTTTAGTATTCCTTGCTAACGGATTACCTTTAATATCTGCTTTATACCCTTGCTCACCAAGCTTAATGGCAACGCCGTTGTATGAGTATTTTGCCGACTTCGCTGCCTCTGCAAATACTTTAGCTCCATCAACTTTCTTTTCCTTCGGTTTTGGTGTTGGAGTTTCGTCACTAACCGGAGTCGATTCGTTACCTGTCAATTGAACTAACTTGTTATTTTTTTCTAAAATTCCAAAGACGATATTCGGGTGATAGTTTTTAGTTGTCTGAGCTAATAATTTCTCGCCCATAGAAGCTGACTTTAGATCAGCTTCTGTTAATTGCGGAATACCCATCTTCTTAACTTCTTCAATTGCGGCTGCCAAGTCCGAGTCGGCGAATTCAAGGGCTGGTTTATCGTTAACAATAAGGCGAGTAAATCTAGCATTATCACGAGCAAAACTAGTGATTTGTATTTTAGATGGTTTTTGTGACGAAGATTCTGGCGCCGTAGCTTCTTGCGGCTTTTCAGTTCTAAACTTACTTTTGAACCAGTCTAACATTCCGGCATTAGCAGGTGCTACATACAACGAATTCACCAGAAAGATCTGAGCTGTTAGTAATAGTATGTGTTTCTTCATCATAAAATATCCCTCGAGAGAAACTTTCCTCTCAGTAGACTTCATAGCAAACACCAATCCAGTTTTTATCTTGGGATTTCATACACTTAAACATCTCATTGTGAGACGAACGCAAAATCGGTCCCCATCCCTGTAAAAAGTTTAGTCATTAGACTGTCTCAGATTGAGATTTCACTTCGGGACTTATCTTTACGACCTTCGTCGTGTTGAACTGTAAGGGATATATGAAACAATAAGGAATCACGTTTCGATTTCTAAAGGACGGAATTCTATGAAGGCTAGTTTTATTTTCACCATATCACTTATATTTTTTCTAGCATCGTGTGCCCACAACAACGTAAGTGCGGTCAATACGTCCGCACCTAGAAGTTTATCTTCCACTGATCAACGACCACCTCCGGCAGCCAACGACGAAAGTTCTAGTGGACAAGAAACTACTAGCAGTGGAAGAAAATTAAATATTCCAGAAAATCAGGAAGAGCTAACAGTCCAATGCGAGAAACAAATCGAAGCCGTGCCCGAGGCATACAAGGCTAGCATTACAAACATACCCTTAAATCACCGCGCGCTAAAAATTTCCTACAATGCGCGACTTCGACTTCCTAACTGGGTTTACTATGAACTGTCTCGCCAAAATTTGATGAATAGCTGTGCGAAAAGAAAAGATAAATTTCGGGGAGATCCTTTGCTTGCCGCAGCTCAACTACCCAAAGAAATGATTATTGATCAAAATGGTTATAAAAATTCCGGGTTTGATCGCGGTCACATGGCACCATCTGGAGACTTCATCTGGGATCAAAGCATTAACGCAGATACATTCTTCATGACAAATATGTCGCCGCAAACGGCCGAACTAAATCAAAAAACTTGGAATGCCCTTGAAGAGCATGTTCGTAACTGGGCCTGCGGCGTTGGCGAACTTAAAGTTTACACGGGCCCAATTATGGATCCAAACATGAAGCGTTTAAATTCATGCGTCAGTATTCCCAACAAATTCTTTAAAGTTTTAGTAGGAATGAAAGACAAGAAACTAATCGGTATCGGTTTTGTGTACGATCAAAACGATAAAGCTGGTGATCCGTATCAGAAAAATGCCATGACCATCAGGAAAGTAGAAGAATTGACTGGTATTAACTTTTTTGCAAATGCGTATGCGCAAAAAGTTCAAGACGAATTTGAAACTCAATTCGACATCAGAGATTGGGAGGCTATAGAAGAGAATTGCTATGGCTGTGATGGAGTTTTGAAACAGAAATAATTTGGAAAACAAAGAGGGTCTTTTCAAAAGACCCTTTCTTTATGATTTAATTGCTAGAAATTTTTCTGGAACGCTACCTGACTTAATAGCTTCTGCTAATTCTTTAGAATCTGGATTATTCAAAACTTTTTGTGCCTCTTCAAACGAAATCGGATCTGGATTTACAATCTTTTCTTTCTTGAAATGCTGAACTTTTTTGATTCGACTCATCAGTTCTTCCTTATTTAAAACTCCTTGAGCGGTCGCGCCAATCAACGCCTCGATAGCTTTCACCGGGGACAATGGTTCATTGCAATAAAGAAGAATGTCCGATCCCACTTTGGCTGCTTGAACTGCAATTTCCTCGATAGAGAAATATTTTCGAAGGGCTCCCATATCTAAATCATCAGTCACAACAAGCCCACGGAATCGACAGTGCTCTTTCAAAAGTTTTTGTACAAAAATTTCGGACAAACTAGCCGGATATTTTGGATCTACATTTTTAAACAAAATATGCGACGTCATACACATATCAACCCGAGCTTTAAAGGCACGTTTAAACGGAAGCATTTCAAAACCTTCAAGCCGTTTAAGTTCAGCATCTTCTTTTGGTAAATCTTCATGGGAATCAATCAGTGTATTACCATGACCAGGAAAGTGTTTCACGCACGCAATCACATCTGATTTGATATAACCACGTACAATGGCAGACACATGTTTCGCCACGTGTTCAGGATCTGATCCTAGTGATCGATCACCAATCACAGTATTTTTTGGATTTGAAAATATATCTGCGCACGGGGCAAAATTTAAATTGATACCAAATGCGCGCAGTTCTTGGCCCATACGTTGACTGAATAAAAACGACAGCGTGGGATTATCTAAATCACCTAGTTTACGTAGCGGTGGCCACACGGTAAACGGATCCTTGAAACGTTGCACACGTCCACCTTCCATATCGACTGAAAGGAAAAGTGGAGTCTTATCTGGCATTTTTAAACGTAAAGAATGAATATCATGACAAAGTTCATGGAACTGTTTTGGATTGTCAAAATTGCGAGTGAATAGAACCACGCCACCGATTTGATTGCTTACTATGAATTTTTTTTCATCATCGGACAAGGTCTTGCCTTGTATTCCCATAGTAATCAGAGGACCGTACATCAAAACTCCTATTTCTCTTTCTTCTGCATCGGAATCGGTTTTTCTATTTGCTCTACCGTTGGCGTCGTAGGCTTGTTTTGAATACCTGTGCCTGCAGGAACACCAAACTGTTTTGAACCCGCCGGTTCTGTCACAGGCTTCAGTGCCTCTTCGTGCAATTTAGCCGATACAATATTTTCAACACCTAACGGAACATCACCAAATAACGTTTTCAATACAGTCGTTGGGACATTAAAATCACCGGTGGCTTCTGCCGGTTTTGCCACTAACTGGGTTTCTACGCTTTGTGAAGGATTAACAACCCCAATGACGTGCCCTTTATCCGTAACAAAACTAATGAATTTTTGTCCGTTAAATTGATTTTCAATTTTATAGGACTTAATTCCTTTGTAATCTTCTTCCATGCGAACAATAGCTACACCGTCTACTAGCTTTGGCTTTTCTTCAGCGATAGCTTTGTATTCATACTTTGAATCTGTTTGTATCCCGGATTTGCTTTTTAACATTAGATAGACCAAAAAATAACTTAGAAAAGTTCCTTTTGGCAGATCATCTATAACCTTGGTTTTTTTACCGTTTTCATTAACTGTGGCTGTCATTTTCAATATTTCAGTGGGTGCCTTTTCATCTTTCTTCAGTTTTTTCTGAAGCAAGGCTTGTTCTTTTTTAGAAAGCTTTACTGCCTTGAAGGTGGCTTGAATGTTTTTGGTCGTTGGTTTGTTGTTGTCCATGACCAAAGTCGTGTACTCGTACGATAAAGGCGACAGATTTTGATCGCTTTCGGCTTTGATACTTTCCATCATATCACCTGCAAGCGCACCAAGCTTTACAAAAATAGTCGCATAGAATTTCTTAGTCGTGCTGTCGAATTCGTATCTAGAAATGGTGTACCCAACGTGCTGCTTTCCGCTTAATACTTTATGATACCCTTCAAAAAGCACGTCCCGTCCGGCAAAGCTGGTAGAGACCAGAAAAATGAAGCTGATCGCTAATTTCAAGCTAGCGAGTCTAAGATTAAGTGAGCTGTATAGTTTTTGGTTTGTTGTCATATTTTTCTGCACTTTTCGTTTCGTTTCATTTTCGATTTTGTATATAGATTATGTTCACAGAAGAGGAAAAACTAATCAAGTAATTGATGAATAGTTGAATGATTGCAAAAGCCTCGATACCATAAACAATATGACTCTGATCAAAAGTAACAAAAGTCTGGTTACCGGCAACAAAGGCCAAGTCGCTTTGTTCGTTGCGCTCATTTTCCAGGTTCTATTTCTTTTCTTCGCTATGATTGTGAACGTTGGTCTAGTTGTTCATCACAAAATCAATCTGCAAAATTCTGTCGATATGGCCGCCTACTATGGAGCCATGAAACAAGCCGAGTTACTGAATTCGATTGGTCACATGAATTATCAAATGAGGCAGAGCTGGAAATTGTTGGCTTGGCGCTATCGCATGGTGGGTACTGCAGGGGATGAAGATGCTCATCCGTACAATCATTTGGCTGGTGCTTCCATTCGTTCTAATATGGACTTGGAAACCTCAAACGACACGGCAGCAAATTATTCCCAGCCGCCATTTTGTGTAGCGTACCAACCGTTTAACGACAAAACCAAAACAGCAAACCCTCCAGGTGAAAATCTTTGCAAAAAAACGCTAGCGTCAGACATCGGAGCCCGGGTGATTCGACTTTTCAGAGCTCCAGTGACAGTGGCCGGGTTCTTCGGTTTTGCTGCTCAGACGGCCGCACTCACGCAGAACTTAAGAGCTTCTGCCACGAATCGCTGTTTTAACGTTGGACCATTTAACTACCTAACGATGGGTGGGTTTATGTTTGCCTATCAACTGGATCAGTATGCTCGACGTTTAGTGATTGCACGGATTTCAAAATCTATGTCACGTAATAAATCTGACTTTGATGATATTGACGGTAAATCGGTGAAAGCAGGCGCCGAGGAAACGTTTAAAAGAAATTTGACCTATGCAAATAAAGAAGGTCGCGACTTAAATTTTGAAATGTACAACGGTTTAGCCCATCCTGGCTGCGGCTCTGATCCGGGTGACACTCCACTGGAATATCCAGCACCTTGGCTTTCTGAAATTCGGGTTTTTCCGACTATTTTCTATTTGGATTTAAATTGTGATGCATCAGCTACAGACAGTTTAAAATATATTCCTAAAAATTTTGAAGTCAAAGATCCAGTTAATCTGCAAACAAATGTTCTAAATAACGATTCAATGCCTTGGTCATATATGAATTTCAAGGTCGAAGGCATGAAGGATCAACTTGAATACTTAGCAAAAAATCTTTATTTATACGGAGATACCAATCGCTTTATTCTGGGATACGAAAAAAATCCGTGGTGCCAAGCTTATGTTGGCGTCAAAGCATCGACAAAACCTAAAATTCCTTTTGCACCAGCAGATCTCACCCTTTCAGCTCATGCGTATGCAAAACCATTCGGCGGAAAAATAGGTCCTTGGTATTACCGTCGATGGGCGCCAACGGACAAAGAATCCTCTGGTGATAGAAATTCACGGAACGATACGAATTTGCCTTTGCGTATTAACGATGTGGCCACACTTCAAAGCGATCCGAGTCTACAAGCAGACCCGGCTCGTATTGCCAACTATTCGAAATATATTGGCGATCCATACGGTTTAAGATCGTGGCGCACAATGGGTCAAATGGGCCGTGCAATTTACAATTTAAGCAACGATCCTTTGTATCGAAACGTTAACGGAACCTCACCTACGGATCAGAAAATTTTAACGAATGCACCCGTTGCTCCAAAATTCGATGATTGGTATTTTACCTATCAACCTATTTTAGCTAATACAGCGAAAGATATTTTAGCCTGGGACGACGATACGTCGAAAGAACCTGGAATGAGATATTTAGAAATCGCTGGGATTGCTCCGGACCAATACGATCTTGCCTATTACACAATTGATCCTAACTATTTTGCCAACTATTATTCTCGACTGTTACCGGGCCTTATACAGAAACTAAGCATTAATCCGAATTATTTTCGGCCCGACCTGGGAGCTAGAATTGGTGCCACAGCTGATTTGGAAAAATTTTCTGTGAAAGACCAAATAAAAGTTGTCGCCGATATCAGTCCAACCGTAATTGATTTTCAAACCAAACTTACCTATGCAGTCAAAAATCCAGTTCACTTACTAACTTCATGGAGTAATAAATCGGTATTTGAATACGACAAACCAGATAGTGAATATTTTGCTAATTGTTTGGCTCCCCAAATTAGTAAAACTAATTATCAAGATCCCCAAGCGAACACCCAGTTCCTAAACGCCGGAGAATCATTACCTGGTGAATGTGTGACCGGTGGCCGCACTGGCTATTCAGTAAAAATTATTTCAAAAGACTATTTGTTTTCCCCAATTAAAGCTGGCGGAGATTTTACCAACGAAGCGGTAATACTGAATCCACCAAGTGATTTTTAGTCTCAATTTGGCACAAAGACTTAAATAGCGTTACAGAGTTACTGTTTGAAACAAATTCAGTCGTAACAATGAACAACAAACTAGACGCCCTAACTTGCCTCAAATCGAGAATCCCTAGAGAAAAACTTTATTTATCCCTGCCTTAATCCGATAATTTAACTATCTGGGGGACAGAATGAAATTGAGGTTCATTTGGTTAGTTTCTTTCACTTCTATAAATTTAATCGGCTTTACTGCGTTTTCAGCTGAAACTAGTGAAACTAAACCCGACTATAGTTTCACATGGGGTGACACTGGTTCTGCTCCTGCTGGAAAATCTCCTATTCAAAGTACGCCATCAAACGGTGATTTATTGGGTGGATCTAATGTAGAACACACAGCCGTCAACACTTCCAAATACCAAGATAAAGAACTGAGTGATTTTGCATCAACACCTAGCGCCGCTGCCGGAGCCGTACCTGCAGGAGAGGCCAACGTAAAACTTGATATAGCTAAAAAATTCGCAATCTTAAATAAAGCAAACTGTGAATCGATTACTGGTTCTTCTGCGGGACCTTCAGCAGCAGCAGCAAGCGCGGCGAACCTTGCAGGTGCTCAGTGCCAAAAATTAAGAACTCTAGTTCAAAGCTGCGATACAGTTTTTACCGGGGCTATTGGGGTAAGTAATTTGTGCCACACGGAAAAAAATGAATCTATTTCGTCTTCGGTAACAATGATCCAAGGAATTATGGGCGCCGCCAGTGGTCTTGTGGATTCTTGTAACGACTTCGGTAAGGCGATGAATATAGCACAAAAAGGTATGACTGCCTATACTTTGGCCTGCGGAGCTGCACAAGTTGCGTGTAAAATGAAATGCGGTGGCGCTAAAGCTTCCGTAGATACATATATGGCTAACTCAAAAATTCTCCTTTCGCAATTAGTTGCAAAATGTTCAGCAGAAGCAGCTGCAAACACTATAAACTCTGCTTCTATTACAGCTCACTGCAAAGTTGTGGCAAATACCATAAATAGTTTTGTGGAAACTGCGATTACACAAGACAATTCAGCACCATTCGGCGTTCGGGCTAAAGCAGAAATTTGTGTTTTAAATGTACCCGCTTTATTGACGTCCGGTTTTGTTGGGATTGCTTCGTTTGCCCAAGCCGAAGCGAAATCTAAACAATGTAAAGAAGATGCGGAAGCAAAAAAAGCGGCCGAAATCGCAAAAAATTCGTGTGAAAATGTTGCCAACAAAGATCGTGCGGATTGCGCTTGTACAATTGCCGCTAACAAAAACCTTTCATACTGTGCGACAGGTTTAGTGGATTGTGGTCTATCAGAGAACGCGGACAAACCTCTGTGTATTTGTAAAGCTAATCCACGTATGGCTGGCTGCGAAGGTGTCTCTACATCCATTGCAACAAACTCTGCGTTAAACACTAGTAATGGCTCAGGACTGACGACAAGTAAAGGCACTGGAAACTTATCTACTGCACCGACAGCGGCAGCTGATGCCACTAACCTTTTCCCAAATAAAAAGGGAAATGGCCAAGACGGCATTGGTAGTACAAGCAGCGCCGGTGGCGCTTCTGGTGCGGGTTTAGATGCTGGTGCATCGGGTGGCGGCGCTACAGATAAAACCAACGCTACGACAGCGGCCACTAAGGATTCTGCGAATATTCTTGATTCAGGCAGCGGTGGTGGTGGTGGTTACCGAGGTATGGCTGGTTCTTACAGTTTGCCAGAGTACCGCAACAGATTAAAAGCCTTTGCAAATAAAAATGGTATTGGTGCCAAAGTCGCAGGAAGCAGCTGGAGCGATCAAGTTACAGCCACAGGCGGTAAATCTAATTTTGATAAAGTAAAAACGCGCCTACAAGAAAATAAATCGACGTTGCTTTCGAAATAATAGAGAGGATTAACATGGGGATAAAGGTGAATACAAAATTATTAATTGTTGTTCCTCTTCTTTTAGGTGGAACAACATCTTACGCGGCTGACGCGAGAAACAGTGAGACAAAGCCTACTACGGTGTCCTCATCAAGTGCTTCACCAAATATGCAAAATTCGGCTAACACTTCTGCAAAACAGAACAAATCGTCTTCAGCACTAAGCAGTGTTATAGGCGTCGCAAGTATGGCATACGGCGCTAAAAATGCTGCAGCTTGTGGTTCCCAATGCTATTCATGTTGTGGTCGAGCAGTTATATTTTTTGCAATGGGTGCAATGTCGTTTAAACAAGCAAGTAATAATGCTAAAGCTGCTTATCAATCAGGTCTAACAGGTTTAGATACCTCCGCATGGAATAATCCTTTTGGTGAAACAAACAGCACTACTGGTTCTGATGCCGACAAAGATTTAGCAGCAAATGTAAATACAGGAAAATTTAATGAAATTAAACGTGCCCTAACAACTTCCGGAATTAATGGGATTAAGCTAGACCCAAAAACAGGAAAAATTACAGACTCAAACACAGGCAAAACCTATGACTCAAACACCTTAGGAACAGCGCAAGGTATGGCCGACGCTGGCTTTTCTCCAAGTGATATCGCATCTGCATTGGATGCAGCAGGAAAAATTGAAAAAGCAGCAATGAAAAAATTAGGTTTAACCGAAGGCATCGGTGCCGCTACAGCCGCGAACGGCTACATGGACGATGCCGGTTCAGGTGGTACCACGTCAGGTAATGCAGGCGATGTTACCATGGATTCTTATGGCGGCGGTGGTCGCGGACTTGCCAGCAGCGGCGGCGGAGTAAAAGTTCCGTCCAATCAAATTGCTGGTTTAACTAAGAATTTTAATGGCGAACGCATCGGTGTGTCGGCTGAAAATATTTTTAATATGATGGCCCGCAGATACAAAACGAAAGAAAAACAAAATTCTTTCTTTGATCCATCAGAATTAGTTAAAATGCCGCAGTAGTCACTACTTGAAATTTATTTGTTCTAAACATTAATATGGAGGTCCTATTCAGAAGCGGAGGACCTTTTTTTATGTCTAAATTGAATTTAGCACTCGTTATCTTGGCAGCTTTAGTATTATCAAACTGCCAATCTAAAAACACCAAAGCGGGCGACGGCAGAACGAAAGCAGCCTACTCACAATTCGGGATCGAATCTGTTTCTAAAGACGACCTAAAGAAGTATGCACCTAAAGAAATCAGTGCCGCGATGAAAAACAAACTATCGCTCTATATGGATATCCAAACCCCATCGGGTGGATTGCTTCACCCGAACGGTAAAGATCTATTTTTCAACTGGCGTATTTCTGGCTATCAGCAGATTTGGAAAATGACAGGCCCAAATACTTACCCTGTGCAGATGACCGGCGGAAAAGATTTAACAACGTTGATGGATATCGCACCTAACGGACAATTCATTATTTTCCATCGCGATATTGATGGACAGGAAAATCCGGGTATCTACATTCAACCTGTCAATGGTGGGCCGCTTACAAAAATATTCCACGAGCCTAAAGTTCGCGCCGCGTTCCAGTTCATTTCAGATGACTCAAAAGAAATTTACTTCACGTCAAACCACGAAGATCCACAAAGCTTCTTCGTCTATAAAATAAATATCGAAACAAAGAAAATCGAGCCGATCTCTAAAGAGAAAGGTTACTGGTATATTATGGATCATGAAGGTGATCGTTTGTTATTAGGTTTTGCAAAGACATCTTTTGCTAACGACGTCTATGAATTGAACTTGAAAACCAAAGAAAAGAAATGGTTACTGGGTGAAAAATCAGAAGATCCATTTGAAGTCCGCTTTCTTCGCTCTAGCAATAAATATATCGTTCGCACACTCGACGGTGATTTTGAATCGTTGAAATTGTTAGATGGTGGCAAACTAAAAAATATTATTAGAACAGAAAAGCATGATATAGAAACATTTCAACTTAGCAACAATCGGGATTTTTTGGCGTACGAACTAAATAAGGACGGCTATACACAGCTTAATATTTTTAAAGTTACTTCTGAAGGCGCGTTGTCCGAACTGAATTATAAAAACTCTATGCCAGCTAATTTGAAAAAAGCCGACCACCTGCGTATTCAATTTAATCGCACAAATTCAAAAGCAATAATCACGTCTTCGTCTAGTCAGGAACCACGCAATTTTTATTCATTAGATATGGTTTCGCGCCAATGGACGCAGTGGACGAAAACGAATTCACCTGAAATTCAAACTCATGGTTTTGCCATAGCCAACCTTGAATACTACAAAGCAAAAGATGGCACTTCGATTCCAATGTTTGTTCGTCGTCCCGAACGATGCAAAAAAGAATTGTGCCCTGTCATGGTTCAGTTCCATGGTGGACCCGAAGGTCAAAGTTTTGCAGGATTTCACCCGTTAGGACAACTGGCTGTTGAAGAGGGTTTCATTTTTGTAGAACCTAATGTTCGCGGCAGTTCCGGATACGGCCGCACATGGTTACAGTCAGATAATGGCCCAAAACGTAAAGACGTTGTTACAGACATCCAAGACGCCGCTATTTGGATCAAAAAGAATTGGGCTGTAAATGGCGTGGCCCCTAAAATTGGAATCTTTGGCGGCAGCTATGGTGGCTATTCAACGCTGATGGGAATGACCTACTTTGCCGGCTCGTACGATGCCGGTGTGTCCATCGTTGGGATATCAAATTTAGTATCTTTTCTTCAAAACACAGCACCCTATCGCCGTCACATACGCGAAACTGAATATGGATTTCTAAACAAAGATATGGCCAGCCTAATTGAACTTTCGCCAATCAATCACATCAATAACATTCAAGCACCGTTATTGATTATTCAAGGCGCTAACGATCCACGTGTTCCTGTGGGTGAAGCTGTTCAAATTCAGAAAGCTTTAGAAAATTCCAGGAAAAATTCGGAGCTAGTGATTTTCCCCGACGAGGGCCACGGATCTGCAAAGAAGGAAAATAAAATTCTTGAATGGGGTTACACGCTAGATTTCTTTAAAAAACATCTTGGTCGTTAATAATCATCGTATTTTCCAATTGGTCTGCGTTTTCGATACGAACTCGCGGGCCGATAATACAATTCTTCAAACGACATCCTTTTTTCAAAGTAGCACCCTCACCAATTACATTGTAGCCTAACAAAATTTCAAAATCGAAATCTAATTTCTTATCCGCCAGTACTACTCGGTTATTCATTTGTACGAATTCAGTATTCGGTGCACGCCATTTAATTACATTCGCAAGGTAAACGGATTCAGGCGTCTTCTGCACAAGTATATCCAGGCATTTATGAGTCGCCGTTTTGAAGTCCGCTTCGTTGCCCGTTTCAAACCACTGGCAAGGGAACGGCACGACATTTGCGCTGTTCCCATCTTTGATAGCATCCGTTAAAGCATCATACAAAATGTTAGATTCGCCGGGTTTAATATAATTAAATATTTTTTCTGAAAATATGGCCACCCCAATGTAATGATAACCCTTTGTTGATGATGGGATCTTTTCCTTTCCAAATCCCAAAACCTTATTGGCCGCATCTACCCAGACTCCACCAAATTTTGAGCCAACTTCGGGATGTTCGATGACAAGTAATGTAGCGATCGCACCACTTTTTTTATGGCTATCAATCGCATTTTTAATTTGATCTGAATTCTTAGGAATGATGACTTCATCACCATTCATTAAAATAAAGTCGCCCTCCGCTTGAAAGTACGCTTTAGCATGGCCAATACCACCGCCACTGCCGAGTAGAACATCTTCATCAGAAAAAAAAATAGGGAAACTATGTTTAAACGATTTAACAGTCGCTTTTAATCTACTAGGAAGGTGAAACGTATTCATTACTACTTTCTTAACTTTGATTTCGTTTAGAAAATAAAGTGAATAGGCATACAGTGGGACATTCAGGAACGAGATGGCTGGTTTAGGCATATACTTAGTATGTGGCCTAAGCCTAGTTCCTTCTCCCGCAGTAAGCATCATTACATTCATAACGTCTCGTATTTTTTCTCTAAAGCTCCAGAATCAATCAATACATTGGTAAATGTTTTGAATTCAGGAAAGCCCGCTAAACTTTTAATAACTTTTTTTAGCGTTGGGGTTAAATATTTTAAATAGCGTCTATCATCACGTTGATGGAAAAAACTAGCAAAACTACCACAGGCTTTGAAACATCGCTGAATCGACTGCAATTCATAAATATAATTGAAGTGAGCCAAATCGAAAGTCTTTTTGTATTCCTTAGCACGTTCAAAATAATAATTCAAAATTTTCTGCCCGTATTCGTCCGTAATATCCACGTAGGAATCTTTAATTAAACTGACTAAATCATACTGCACAGGACCCATGCGGGCATCTTGGAAATCGATGACACACATTTTGTCGAACTTAATCATTAGATTTCTCGAATGATAATCACGATGAGAAATATATTTTGGTTCCTTATGTAGAGTTTCAGAAATTTTAGTAAACAGCGCTACGATTTCTGATTCAACCTTTGGCGACATCTCAAAACCGAGAACACCTTTGATCAAATTGTCTTTACCGTAGTTCATCTCCCAAACAAATTTTTCAGTGTTAAATTCGATATCAAAAGCCGTGCAGGGTTTCTTTAGAGTCGATGCTGCAAAGTGGATTTTAATAATTTCATCGATAGCTAATTTGTAAAGAGCAAATGACGTTTCAGATTCTCTTTGTTCCCAAAACTTTCTTTCTAGCGTTAAGTCACCTAAATCTTCAAGCAGAACTAATCCATCACTTGCAGACATATCTATAATTTTAGGAACGTGAACGCCTGATTCGGCAAAATGGTTAAGCACACTGATGAATGGATATTTTTCCGGCTGAAATGGGTCCCATTTCATCAACACTAGCGACTGATTGTCGACGGCAACACGATAATATTTTCGAGTAGACGCATCGCCCGCTAGCTGAATGACTTTAAAATCGGATTTCTTCAGTGATTTTTCTAAAAAAAGTTGCACGCTTTCGTCCTTGATTAACAATTGAGTACTCCAAATTTGAGTCTAGATTTTGGTCCAGCTTCTCGCCGGACCAATACACTCTATTATTATCAAAAGTATTACTCAACTGTGTCAACTGATCACGTTTTTCTAGGCCTCAAAAAATAGGATTTCGACGGCTTCTTTCAATTTAGCGTATGTTAAAGGAGCTCGGTTAACTTCAAACGTTTGCTCATTCATTACCAAAACCATTTCACTAGCAATACCTGGATGTGTTGCTAGTTCGCTAAGACCGACCTGGCTGCCAACAATGATCAAAGGTTCTTCGCTGCTGCCCGAGTTAGATTGCGCTTTATAATCAGAAATCAACTTTTGTTCTTCCAGCGTCAACGCCAAAACATCCTCGATAAATACCGTGATGTTACCCAAGTTTCTAATCGTCTCAAGAGACTTAAATTCATTTCTTACATTTTCGTAAGGTAGAAAAGCCCAGCGTTTATCAATTTCGTGAATTTGGTGTGCCACTTTGAAAACGATTTCTTTAATGCCGTTCAAGTGAATTACATGTGAAATAATATTTGAGACTTCAGACGATGATTGAACGTGTCTAATTCCAAAATCATCAATGGAATCTTCCGTCATGCTTCCAATGCCCGAGGCTTTCAAGTTGTTTTCATGCAGCGTTTGGTATTGAGAATAGAACACTGGGATCAACGTCATTTTAACCAAAGTAGAAATTGAATTGATATTCCTATCATCAATTTCTTTAGCATCGGGAACTATGGCCGTTCCTAAATAAGTTTCGTCTTGAAATATTGGAATTATCAAGTCTGAATTTTTAAAAAAGAAATCAGAGTCAGGCCCGACTGATTTCAAATCAGTGAGCCTGCTGATCTCTAGCCCCTTACCGAATCGATTTTTTAAAATCGATTTTAACTTATTAATAGATGATTGATCATCTATTCGTACCATAACATCCCCTATATCGAAATCTGATCAACTTACTACCAGCCAGAATTTCGACCCCAAATTTATTTAGACTTCACCCACGAAGTCGTTCGTTGTTATACTTCCTTTACATTTCTCATGCCGTTCATAGTCACATTAACTATGAAAAATTTGTAAGACGAAAAGGTTAAATAAGTACCTTGTTTTGAAGTGTTTTTCGGCTAGAAAAAAAGTCCTGTAAACAGATTAGACAAAAATGCGGTTGATACGCTGTTTTTGATATTGATAGATTTAAGAACTATCGCGAAAAATTTTCTTAATTCGCCGGAATTAGCCTATTTGAAAATCTGTGAACAGAACCAACAACGTAAGTATTTTCTATATATATCCAAATTTTTACGAGCGTAATTCGAAAATTAGTATTATGAAGACCTTTATCAAGAGGTTTATATGAAACTATTATTAGCAATTATCTTTGTATTGGTAGGAACAACTCAAGCTAGCCAGCATTACTGGAAGTATGGGAACGAGGCCGGCAGCCTTTATTATTGGAAATATGGTCAGGGACCCGGCAGTGAATACTTTTGGAAATACGGCCAGGGTGCCGGCAGTTATTATTTTTGGAAGTATGGCCAAACAAATGGAAGCCAATACTACTGGAAATATGGAAATGAAGTTGGAAGCGAGTATTTTTGGAAATATGGAACAACAGCTGGAAGCCAGCAATTTTTAAAGTACGGCAACATGGCGGGCAGCCAGTATTTCCTTAAGTATGGAAATACTACGACAGGATTCATTGAATTGATGGCCGTCTGTTTAACAAAAACGGCAGAGTTACCTTTCTGCCAAATCTATCCAACGCCATAAAATAAAAAAACCCCGCCATTTCTGACGGGGTTTAAATTTAATATTTAATAATAACTAGGCGCGAGCAATTTTACGTTTATCTAAACCGTATTGCTGAACTTTATCGATCAAGTTCGCACGGCTTATACCCAGTTCTTTCGCCAATTTCGATTTGTTCCATCCAGTTCTACGTAAACCTTCACGGATCATTTCGCGCTCTAGTTCTTGGATAGCATCTTTCAAACGACCTTGAAGACGAGCACCTTGAACTTTGTTTGTTTCAGACGCTTCTAGGATTTTTGGAGACAGTAATTCTGCAGTGATCTTAGTTTCTGCGCCTGATAAGACATACACGCGTTCGATTTCATTTTGCAATTCACGAACGTTACCTGGCCAAGCATAATCATAAAGTTTTTCTAACGCACGGTTAGTTAACACCTTAGTAACACCACCAGCATGCTTTTGTTCTGATACTTTCTTCATGAAATAGTCTACTAGGTAAGGGATATCTTCTTTGCGTTCTCTCATTGGAGGTACGCGAAGGTTGATGATGTTTAAACGATAGTACAAGTCCTCACGGAATGTGCCCGCATCAATCATTTCTTTTAAATTTTTATTAGTAGCTGCGATAATACGCACATCCACTTTTCTAGTTTCCGTAGAACCCACTGGCATGAAAGTACCTTCTTGGATTACACGAAGTAGTTTTACTTGCATTGAAGGCGATATATCCCCGACTTCATCCAGGAACAATGTACCTTTATCTGCTGTTTCAAAAAGACCTTTTCTGTCTTTTACTGAACCCGTGTACGCGCCTCTCATAGCACCGAATAATTCGGCTTCTAACAAATTATCATTGATCGCTGTAAAGTTTTGCGCCACGAACGCTTTATCTTTTCTAACTGAATGGTAGTGGATTGATTTTGCAATCAGTTCCTTACCCGTACCGTTCTCACCTTGGATAAGAACAGTTGTTTCAGAACCTTTGATTTTATCTAGTAAATTGTAAAGTTCCTGCATTGGTTTAGATTTACCAATCATTGAATCGTAACGGAAACGTTTACCTAGTTCGTTATTCAATTCACGGATGCGGTCATCACGTTTAGTGATTTCCAAATGAAGAGTCACGATCTCTTGAGCCACTAATTCACAAAGCTCACTGAAGTGATTTCTTTCATGGTCATCTAAATATTTAAGTCTTGAAACTAATTTTTCAATGTAGTCAGCTGGAACACCGAAAGCCGCCAAACGTTCGCGAACTTCTGGTAGTCTTTGAGTTGCTTGGTCATCTTTGAAATAACCCACACCAACCACTGTACCTACACAATCGTTTTCGATCATGATTGGAAACACGCCAACATCAAAGCCGGTCATATCCCATTTTTTCAATGCGAATCTATTATTAGAAGTTTTCAAATCATCTAATGTTTTAGTGATAACTTCACATAGACTTGCTTTACCTGATTCTTTTTCAACAAGGTAGCCTACCGCCGGATTGTGAAAAACAGTCTTCGTGTTTTCCAAACCTTTGATTTCACCACGCTCGTCTGTGAATACCACATCGATATTCCACCATGAATTCAAAATCTGTTTTAACTTTTTGATCACGTGAATGTGTTCAAATTCATTCCAGTTAATCATCGACATAATGACTCCTTCGGTCTGTATATTCTCAAGTCACCTATCGTCTAACTTTTAAACAAACTTAAGGGGCGATTCAAAAAAACTCTAATGCCTTTAAAATCGATTTGAATATGCTGACCTAGACCTTTGTCCTAATGAACAAGTATCGTTTATAGTGACAGACTTGAAATTTCTTCAGGAAAAAGTGCGCGAACTAAGTTCTATTGGATCTGCTAAGGCACTCATTTTGATGAGTATTTTGCATTATGGAATTAACTCCTTTACGCGAAAATTTTGTTACGAAAAGCATAGAACCTAAATCCGAAGCTTTAACGTCAGAACACCAGTTAAGCTTTGATGATTTTTTTGCGGAAGAAGATAATGCCGCAAAGCTGGCGTTGATTCCATACACTGACTATCATTTGATCAACGCGAAAGAATTCACGTTTCCAAAACGTCGTTTTTTTATTTTGTCCGTTATCACTCATTTAATCATTGTTGCCTGGGCGCTAACGATCGTCGTTCAGAAAATGCAGAAACCAGAAATCGTTGAAGTAGAATACGTATCTGCAGCGGAAGCCGCTGCTCCAGCACCAATGACTTATGCGCCCGTAGAAACGGCCCCTGTGGCGGACATCCCGCCGGTCGAACAAGCGACACCACAAGAACCTGTGGTTGTGGTTAAACCGGCCGCAAAAGCGTTGACTAAATCTACAACTAAATCACCGACTAAAACAAAGACACCGGCGCCAAAAGCAGTATTAAGAACGAAACCAAGTCATTTATCGTCAGCATCCTCATCGCGCGCAAAAACAGAAGCAATATCACATGTTGAGCCAATGGCGGACATCAGTGACATCGCAGTTCCTATGTTAAGCGAAGCAAATTCAAATGAAGTTGCTCATATGTCCACAAAAGAAATTGAAAATGATTTTGATAGAATCGACGAAGATCAAAACTCAAAATTAATGGCCGCCGTGCAAGATGATAAAAAAATGTTAGACGAATCAGCGGCTGAACTGGATCAAACAACTCAAGCTGTGGCCAGTGAAGAAGCCTCTGAATTAGAAAACGCGGCTGCGGAAAAATTAAGAAATTTAAATGCACAAAAAGCAGAGCTTAAAAAAGCTCGTCAAGCAGCAGGCCCGACTGGCGCACCAGACGTTAGCGCTTCTACATTAGCTGCAGAACGTGCCGCTAAGAACGCAAAGTCAGCTGGCAATGGGACTGGTAAAAGTGAAAAATCAGAATCATCTGCAGGCACAGCTCATGGTGTAGGATCAGAAAGCGAAGGTATTGTTAGAAAGCTTGAAGATCTAAGGCAGAAACCAGGCAATCCACGACCTAATTACGATGTGCAAGATCGCGTGAACGGCCTATCTGGTACGATCATTATAAATGCATACGTTACTAAAGAAGGAAATCTAACACTGTTCCGATTGATTCAATCGACAGGTCATAGAAATCTAGATCGCAAAACTCTAACTGCATTAAAAGAGTGGAAGTTTTATCCAGGCCAAGAAGGTTGGGTGGAATTACCATTTAAATGGGATCTAAAGGGCGGCGCTCAACAGAAGCCAACCCTTTTACAACGTAGATAGTATTACAGATTAACCGAAAAGTTCTTTATCAGTTTTAGAAGTGCCGTGATTTCTAAGTTTTGCTTTTCTTTTCACGCCTTTTCTTGTTAATTTTTTCTTTCTGATTGTCTCAGTTCTTTTAGTTTTTGAAGCCATGGTCCGCTCTCCCGTTAAATGTCATTTCAAACCCGAATGTCCGGATTATCAAAAAGGAATACTTAAGTCAACGGAATGCCTGACTTCTGGCTCTGATCCCGTTTCGGTAAGGTAGGCGTAGTTCAGCTTGAATTTCGGCAGATCAAAGCCCCAGCCTACCGTAGCTATATCCACGATATTACTAAAGTTTTCTTGAAATCCCACTCGCCAAGTCATCCAGCGATTTAGGTAATTTTCTACGCCAACCATGATTTGGCCGTCACTTATTTTATAATTATTCCCTGTCATGTAGTCGGCTCGGAAACGTAAAAAGCCCTTATAGATATAATGTGACCCGAATCCAACCTGAGGAGCCGTTCGGTCCCGAATCAACTCATTTCCCGATGCACCCACCAAATTGTACCCCACAAACGCAAATCCTAAGTTATCCCGAGGAACAAATGACAAACCCAAATCCATGTTCGCGCGATTGGCAGATTGTTCATCTTTTTTGAATTGATAAAAACTGCCACTAATTCCAACCGAGATCTTTTTTCTGATCTTTTCTGCTAAAGATATTTTGAACGTGCGTTCGTTTTGATTTTGATAGTAGTACACGGAAGCTGGAATTGCTGTTTCTGGAGTGTTATCTGAAATCGCGTAGGCTGTTTCACCAGGCATATAGCGAGAATACAAGAAATATCCTCGTAAGTGAGCCAGATTGGCTGGGTTCAATGTGCTTACATCACCGGGTGCAACAGCGGCTCGGCCGGCACCACCTAAGCCTGCGGCTGTACTGCCCGTCATTTGTGATGTGCTTTCAAGAGATGCCCAAGATGATAAGCTCAAAAATAGAATAGCGATGATATTTCTCATTTAAGAATTATCACACCAGAATCAAATCAATGTCCAATATTTCATCAACGACTTGTGACAATAGTGACGCAGGTGTTATCGCTTAGTACATACGGTAACAAATTCGTTACACCATTCGATAGGTAAAACTCCGTCGTACTTCTGATTCGCTTTATAATAGCTAGAATCAAATTGGTGAAAGCAGCCTTTGTTAACAGCGTTAGCGACCTTGTATTTTCCAAAGTAAGAGCCATCAGATGTGATGCTTTGTGCGTTATCTTGGTAACAGCTAAACTTCTTTGGCACTACGCAACCCACTTCAAGATTGATATCCCAATCACTGGCCGGCAGGTGACGTCTAACCATTTCTAAAATCTCTGCATAAGTTTTACCCGCAAAGGCACCAGTTCCATAAAGTGATGTTTGTGGAGGCACATTCATTAGCTTCAAGTAGTCCATCTTTGGACAGAAGCCAGCTTTTACATCTCCGGCTCCGCGGCCGTAATAAACAGCTTGAGTCGCAATAATTTCTTCTTTGCGAGTCGCTTTGTCCGCCGCTGCGATACTAGCATCCGCAGCAACGGCGGCATCAACAGCACTTACTAACGTAGCCCACTCAAACTGAGCATCTTCAGCTCGTACAATTTTTAGTTTCAAATTACAATCCCAAGTCGTATCGGCTACTGCTTTACCTGTTTCTAAATCATACTCTTCAACTTTGGAAACCACATTATTAGGATGGTAGGCCCAACTAGACGGAGTCCCTCCATATAGAGTTGGTATCGAGAATGTCATTTGATAACCGCGACCATAAGCCGTCGACATAACATCAGTCGTAGTCGTTTCGGGAGTAATCAACACACCTTCGCCGTCGTATGAAAAACCCAATACGAGTTGCGCATCGATATTTCCAATTTTGTTGAATGCATTTCGATAATCTTCAGCTGTTTGTTCATTGGTGTTAAAATGAAAACCCGCTTCAATGCGGTTTTGCGAATTGCTAGCGCCCGAAAAAAAGTCGGCATATTCAATTTTAGTTTTTTTAGGAAAGCTGTTCGCTAAAAGAGTATCTGCCCATGTTGGATTTGCCAAATCGCCTAATGCGGTAATAACATCGATACCGATAGAAGGAGTGTTTGTTTTGCTGTATACGTTATTTAATCGTAGGCCTTTATTGATGGAACGAACAGACAACTGAGGCAGAACTTTCGAATTGAGTTCTGAGTCTGCTAACAACCGTTGTACCTGAGACGCAACGATGTCTGGATTTGGATAGTCAGGCTTCAAAACCTCGTATGCATAATTGATAAAATCAGAACGAATTTTAACACCTGATTTTGGAACAATAGACGACTGACCAACAATTCCACCATTAGAGTTTTTAGAATCGTAACTACCAGCTAAAAAGTTAAATGTTTTACCTTGGGAACTTGGCGCATTACATGAGTTATAAGTGATCATATCGACAGCAGCTTCATACGCGAAAGGTGCACTAGATGCGGGATTCACCGACTGTGACGAGGTATCTGTTGTGCCGGAATCAAAACCCGCCTTGCCACAGTTTTGAAACCCAACGACCAAAATGATGGATAATAGAGCAATAGAAGTTGCCGACATAGTTATCCTACTGCGGAATAACTGTCCAATACGAGTAGTTAACGGCATGAATTCTCCCCTCCCTAAATGATAACACATTTTGTCTTTCTACTATAATGGGATTAATACTTGCCTCATTTTAAAACGTTTGAGATTTTTAAGGCCATGAAAAAGATCAAAAAAGCCCTTATTCCCGCTGCCGGTCTAGGAACGAGATTTTTACCGGCCACTAAAAGTGTGCCTAAGGAAATGCTGACCATTGTCGATGCCCCTATAATCTTTTACGTTGTCGAAGAAGCTGTTAAAGCAGGTATTGAAGACATCGTCCTTGTCGCTGGACGTGGTAAACACGCTATTGAAGATTTTTTTGATACGTCCTACGAGGTCGAGGACAAACTTTTAAAAGACGGTAAAATCGATATGCTGAATCGCTTAGAGCGAATTCGTGATATGGCAAACATCATTTCTATCCGTCAAAAACAAGCCCTTGGTTTAGGTCACGCCGTTTATTCTGGCAAAAGAATCATCGGGGATGAACCTTTTGCTGTGTTACTGGGCGATGAAATTACTGTTAATTTGGATAAACAAAGTTCTGCTACGGAAGATCTTGTACGCGCCTTCGAAAAAACGGGCCAATCAGGCTTATCCGTTATGAAAGTAAATGAGGACCAAGTTTCTAAATATGGCATCGCCGAATTTGATACAGATAAAAAAGAAACGCTTTCGCTGGGAGAAAATCAGAACATTGATTTTTATCGCGTAAAAAATCTTTTGGAAAAACCAAAGGCTTCCGAAACAAAATCTCGATGGGCCATCACTGGTCGTTATGTTTTTGATCCTAAGATTTTTTCAATTTTAGAAAATCAGAAACCCACGAAGAATAATGAAATACAACTTACTGACGCCATTTTCGAATTGTCACGCAATCAAGTGGTGAACGCCTACCCACTTCAAGGCAATCGTTATGATGCCGGCGATAAGTTAGGCTACTTAATTACAAACATCGAATTCGCACTTAGAAATTCAGAACTGACTCACGAGCTTTCAGACTATTTAAAAAATTTGGTTAATAAAATCGACAAAGGATCATTCAAATGAAAACAGTTTTAGGTTTTTTATTTTTCTCTCTATTTTCGTTTGCCTATATTCCGCCGTTGAAAATGATTTTAGATCGTACGTCTGAAAATGCTGGTACCGGAGTTTATTCCATTGAAACCGAAGTGACTTTTTCCGACGGCACTAACGAAGCCTCAGTAAAAGAAAGTTGGCTAGTTGAAAATGAAAGAAACCTTCGCCTAACAGTGACAGGATTAAAAGAACTTAAAGGCTTAAAACTAACTTACGTTTATGAAAACGGTTTGAAATGGGCGATGAAGGGACAAAAGCGAGAATCACAACCAGCTCCGGCTGAATTATTAGAACGCTGGCATCACATTAGAAATGCTGATGCTTTAAATAATTTTATAATACAAAACAAAATTATTCCAGAATACAAAAAAGACAGCAAACAATCACGCGCCGTTTATGAAGAAAGCTTTGTACACTTAGGACGCACAGAAGGGGTTGTTAATTACGCAATTGGGGAAAACACAAAAGACTCGCTATTCCCAAAGCTTTGGATTGAACAAGATTTTTTTGTAATCCGCAAACTTCGTCTACCGTCACAAGTGGAATTGGAATTTGAAAATTACAAATCGTATTCTAAAGGCCTAAACTATCCAAAACACAAATTAGTACGTTGGGGACAAAATAAAGTCAGCGTGAATACACTGTCTGTTGTTCCAAAAAGTGGAAATTTATCGGCACAATTTGACCCAAAAAGCTTAGATTCAAATAATCAATCAGAAGTACTATACAACAATCCTTTAAAAACCCTTTTAGAAGAGTTTTACACTCGGTTTAGATGATAAAAAAATACGCTCAAGTTGCTGTCGCAGCTCCTATCAAAGGTTTGCTGACGTACCTGATTCCTGATGAGTTAAGCCATGTTTCCGCAGGAAACGTGGTGAATGTTCCGCTTGGCAAACGAAAATGTCGCGGTATCGTTTTCTCTATCACCGATCAAACACCAGAAACCGAATTCGAAATTAAACCATTGGACAGCATTGACGCTGAGTATGGGGCAAACAGTCTTGTTCCAAGGTTAAAATGGATTCAATGGCTTGCAGAGTATTATTTTCATCCCATTGGGTTAGTAGCCGATTTGATTTTACCTCCACTATCTAAAGGCACAAAAAATACGGCCCGCAAACGATCACCGATTCCTGAGTTTCCACCCGAAGCACCCTATGCATTAAATGCAGAACAGGAAACCGTGTATAAAGACATCGCTGCTGACGTTGGTTTTCAAACTCATTTACTTTATGGCGTGACGGGATCGGGAAAAACGGAAGTCTATCTTCATTTGTTTGAAAAGACTTTGCAGGAAGGTAAAACGGGTCTTTTTTTATTACCCGAAATTTCTTTGACTCCGCAGCTGGTGAATCGTTTTGCAAAACGCTTCGGATCTAAAATTGCTTTGCTTCATTCGCAATTAACTGATCGTGAACGCACCCAGTTCTGGTGGGAAATGATTCAAGGTGAAAAGCAAATTTTAATTGGCGCTCGATCGGCGTTGTTCTGCCCAGTTCCCAATCTTGGCCTAATCGTTGTGGACGAAGAACATGAATCCAGCTTCAAACAAGAAGAAAAATTGAAATATCATGGCCGGGATGTGGCTATCATGTTAGCCAAAGAAATGAATTGCCCTATTGTTTTAGGCTCGGCAACACCCAGTTTTGAATCGTGGTTAAATGCAAGTAAAGGTAAATTTAAACTTCACCGTATGACTAAACGTGTGGGTGATATTCAGCTGCCAGAAATAAAAATTATAGATTTAAAGTCCTCTGCACCACGATCAAAAGAATTGAAATTGCCTTTTTGGATGAGCGAAGAGCTTCACACAGAATTGCAAAATAATTTAGAAAACAGCTTTCAATCTGCTCTTTTTTTAAATCGTCGAGGCATGAGTCAATCCATCATCTGCCCGATGTGCGGCTATACCAAAGAGTGTCCTAACTGTGATATCAAACTAACCTTACACGCACACAATCATTTAGTATGTCACTATTGTGACTACCATGAAAGTTTCAAACAACGTTGTTCCGACTGCCACGAAGGAACGATGGAACCGTTAGGAATTGGAACAGAAAGTGTAGAAACTGAAATCAAAAAAATGTTCCCTGAAGCGCGAATTTTGCGGGTCGATCGAGATGAAATTCAAAATCGAATCGATCTAGAAAATGCGATAGAAAAAGTTGAAAAACAAGAAGTTGACATACTGATCGGCACACAGATGATTGCTAAAGGCCTAGATTTTCCAAATCTAAAATTGGTTGGCCTGGTGCTAGCCGATGTAGGCTTTAACCTTCCAGATTTTCGTGCTGGCGAACGTGCCGTGCAATTGATTTTACAAATGAGTGGCCGCGCGGGACGCCATAAAAAAGAAAACGAACCTAATGGAGTTGTAATTTTGCAAACGTTTAATCCAGAAAGTGAAATCGTACAGATGGCTAGTAAGTCAGACTACGAGATCTTTACCGACTATGATTTAAAAAACCGTCAAATATTCAGCTACCCACCATTTGGCAAAATGATTTCGTTTCGAATTCAATCCAGAGATCTAGATAAATCCCAAAAAACGGCTCGCATGCTATCGGAACGATGTTTTAATTTAAAAGAAAAATCTGACTCTTTTGATGAAATCCAAGTTTTAGGCCCTACGGAATCCCCAATTGCAAAAATTCGTAATGAATTTCGTTTCCAGGTTATTCTAAAAGCCAATAACGCTGCTGTTTTGCACCGATTTGCTAAAATAGTTCTGCAAAATGAAAAATGGATTCCTACAGCCGTGAAACTATACGCCGATGTGGATCCGATGAATTTATTGTAGTTATGTCTTCGGCGTTTCCGGCTGATTTCGCATGTGATCGGCCAGTCGTGCGATTGCCGACATAAACATAGAATTAAATTCTGGCGGCGTTTGGCAAAGTTCAAGGGCTCGCTTCATACAGAATAACCATTGATCTCGCTCAGCCACGCCGATTGCAAAGGGTAAATGGCGAGCACGCAGACGAGGGTGTCCATACTTCTGCACGAACAAATCGGGTCCGCCCAACCATCCTGATAAAAACTCAAACAATTTCTGATTGGCTCGTGGCAAATCGGGGTGAATTTTCAAAATGCCTGCAGTCTCTGGAGACTCGGCCATCACTTTGTAAAATGCATCGACTAGTTTTTTTAGTTCCGCTTCGCCACCCAGTGCTTGGTACAATGTCATTTCCAAATTTACCGTCCTAAAAAATAAAAGGGCCCAACATTTAAAATGTGGACCCTTAAATATAACGGAAGTCCTAATTCTTCAATAGAATTAGCGGCAAACGTTTCTAACTTCAATGAATTGCTTAATCGATTGGAAACGAGACGCATCAGCTTTATCGTTAACAAAACGACCACCGTTGCCTTTGATTTTCATCACAATACCCGAACGATCAATTGAAAATAGTCCGTAGGAATTAAATGATTTACCCGCTTGATTAAAACAACTGTTGATTTGGTAATCAACAACACCGCGATCTTGATATACTAATTGGGTTGCGTCCCAGGCTTTTAAAACACCTGATCTACTTAATGCCGCGTTTACAATGGTAGTGTCGCGGTTTGGAACTACGCTGAATTCTTTTACGTCGTCCATTAGTACTGACTTTTTAACTTTTACGCACTGACCAGCAAAATCGCCGTCTACATTGTTAACCGCGATCAGCTGTTTACCACCATTTCCAGATTTGGTGTAGTACAGTACGGCACTGTCAGTTGGGTGAATGGAAACCTTCATATCAATGACATTTTGATCGATTGTGCATTTCAATTTGTTATCGTCAGTAATTCTGATCAGTTGTCCTGATGACAATAACAGATATTTTTTTGCACCCCTGTCATTTGAGCGTGCTTGTTTGCATTCTTTGTATGATTTTCCGTCACGAGGACAGTTTTTAATATCATCCGCTGATGCAGCAGTCGCCAATGCAGAAACTAATACCGTCGATAGAACTAACATCATTTTTTGTGTGGTCATTTTGATCCCCCTTAATGGTTCGCGCACTATTAAAGCGAAATCCGGGCCAAGCGAGAACGATTTAAATGGGGTCAAAGTGGTGGCAAAAAGGGAAATCTATGCTTTGTTGCATGACTTTTCGGCCAACTAACTAAAATAAAAAAGCCCAACGTTTTAGATTGGGCTTTTTCTTAAACTTCTTCAAATTTAAAAACTAAATTAGTTTCTGAATAAGCTTTGATTTGTAGTTCCGTAGATGAATTGAATTTGTCTTAAACGACCTTTTGAGCTTAAAGCTTCGATTTCATCAGCGTTAACTTCTTGTTGACCATCTACAATAGGAAGTGGTTGCTTGTTTTTATCCATGAAGAATACACCCGTTCCATTTGAATTGCCTTTGAAAGAGTCAACACCAGTATATGATTGTTTGTTAGATTTCAAAACCTCATAAAATACTGGAGAACCGTTAGATGTAGCGCGGAAATAATAAGCAGCGCCTTTATCTGTAGACATATAGGCGCGACCTTGGATTACTTTCAAATCTTCAATACCTAAACCAGGTCCTAGATCAAATTTGGTAACTGCGCAGCCATTAGAAACCTGAACGATTGTTACATCGCCGCTTTCAAGAACAACAGCTTCCATTTTTTCACCAAAACCTTGAACTTGCTTACAAGCAACGCCGTTAGCTTTAATGCGATCTACGTTATTGTTTGAAATTCTGCACTCATCTTGAATACGCTCAGCACATTTTTCGATATCTGCACGTGATTGTTTCGCGTTTGCACCTAGTGCCGCCAAAGTCATAAGACCTAATACTAATGATTTCATTTTCCACTCCTCGTTATATTTGTAAAGGCATTCGCCTGTTTTGTTTCGCTCAGGTAATTTGCGAAACGCACACCATGAAAAAACTACGTGTAAACGAAAATACACACACTCGGCTGTATTAAAATGAGACACACGACTCGCAATGGGCGGCACTGTCTTACCGGATAGGGCTTAAATTAGAAAAGGCCCCTCAAATGAAGAGCCTTGTTTAACTATCGTTTTGAAAGATAATCTACTAGTGAGTAGCGTTGCAGTAACGGTATGCCATAGATTTAGGCGTGTTTTCGTTAGAGTAGCGACCGTTGATCATGATTTTGCAGTTGTCGTTTTGCGACCATGCGTAGCTAACAGATGTGCCTTTTGCATAACCACTGATTGGAGCGCAGAAATCTTTAGAAGTGTTTACGTTAGTGTAACTGCCATATTTCATAACTTTGCAGTTTCCGTTTCCAGAAATCGCATATGAGTATGGGCTAACTTTAGGAGCCGGTAATGGAACTGGCGCTACTACTACTGGAGAACGGTAACAAGCCCACCATTTTAAGACAACGCGACCAGAATCGACAACGCGACCGTTGTAGTTTGATAACTGATATTCAACGGCGCAGTCTTTGCCTAATTCTTTTTCCATTTTTTTATTTAAAGTATATGAAGTGCCCTCAAATGGATATGATTTGATAGTTTTACGATTAGAAACATCTACGAAGCGTAAGTTTGTGCAATAACGCTGGTTAACACCTACGAATTTAAGCGCTAAATCGCCGTTACCAGCTTGTCTTAGTTCAACACGGCCACCGCAAGAATCAAGGCGAGCGCTGTCTTGATAGTAACTATCAGCGAAAGCACCGACAGAGAGCATCGATAATAAAGAAATTAATAATATTTTCATAAATTCTCCTAAAAGGGTTATTGGTTTTATTTTCAGAACCCAGAGAATATAGAAAATTCAAATTTTTAGAAATTGTACTGATTTTGTACGGTAGTTATTACAAAAGAATAGAAAAGACCCCCGCCAGGCAGAGGTCTTTTAAAGTTTCAGTTAAAAACTAGTGTCTAGCTTCACAGTAGTAGTCAGCAACGAGCTGCTGAGTAAATTGATCGTTGATCATCATTTTGCAGTTACCTTTTCTAGACCACTCGTATTTAAGAGTAGTGCCTTTAGGCATACCATTGATTGGCGCACACCAGTAATCGGCAACATTGTAACCAGCGTATCGGTAGTTGATCATAAGCTTACAGTTTCCAGCGTTAGAAATCGCGTAAGAATATGGGTTGTAGTCAGCAGCAAAAACGTTTACTGCAACAAGTGTTACAAGAGATGCTAAAATAGCTTTCATAAAAACTCCTTAATAAGGTTGTTGGTTTGTTGTTTGTTTCGAGAGCAATAGTAATTCAAATAAAAAAAAATAGAATTGTATTAATTTTGGTGAGCATTTCCTTCCACAAATTTAGAAAAAAATTTCTCCTCGTCGTATTTTTTTTCGCGAATTTTTTTCTAAAACACACAGAAAATTGTGTTAGGAAAAATTTGAGCTATCGCGAAGCCCTTGGAAATATTTACATGCAAAATAGGAAATTCACGGATTTGAAAGCAACGATAAATAAAATCGCAGAATTTTTTCCGTTTTTTAACCAGGTCCAGGACTTGTGAAACGCTTTCTTCAGAGCTCGACCAAGATAAAAACCTTGATCTTGTTTTTGAATCACCTCAAAATTATGGAATGCAAAAGTGTCCACGCTGCCAATTACAAGTCACAGAACTACATGCTGTCGATCCTGAATTCGAAGCACAGTTGCAAGCTCTTGGCGAAGTGGTTACGGGTGCAATTTGTCTTGCATGTAGTTCAGATCTTCGAAAACTTCTTTCACAAAGTCGCGGCGGCACGTTGCTCGCTCAAGAACGAGCTAAAGAATCATATCGTCTGGATCTATGGAAAAATCGTGTCGCATTGGTAAAAAAAGCGCGTGATTTCATGAACGGAAAAAACTTTACCGCAGCCGCTGTAACTTACGAAAAATATCTTAAAGTTTTAGAAATAGTTTTCAGTTTAAAAAAAGGCCAAACCTTAACACCGAAATTATTTAAAGATTCGGCTCGTACTAGCGAGATCACAGTCGTCGCCTCTGTCTATTGGGATTTATTTCGTATTTATGACACAAACGACAAATACAGTGATCGACAGCAAATGGCCGGCAAACAATTAGCTTCCTTCATTCAATATTCGCCTATCTACCCGGATATTATTAAAAAAGCGGACGCGTTTCTCAAATCAGCGAAAAATCCAGCTATCGTAAAAGCTTTTATCAAAGAGGCCACTCAGCAAAGGCCACGATGTTTCATTGCCACTAGCACCTACGGTGATCCTTTCTGCGAGGAAGTCGTGTATTTGCGCTTGTTTCGTGACTACTTCCTGTGCAAACACCCACTTGGTCGCCTTTTCGTAAATGCCTACTATCTGATATCCCCACCCCTTGCGGGTCTGATTGACAAGCATATTTTCCTGAAAAAATGCAGTAATTGCCTACTGAATAGCGTGATTAAATGCATTAGACATATTTATTGAGTGACAGGATTTCCGTCTTTTCATTACTTTGAAAGGTGAAGAAAGGATTTCTTATATGAGTCAACGTCATTACGATTACATTATTGTCGGCAGCGGTTTACCAGGTTTGCTACTTGCTAGCACTTTGAGCCGTTTTACATCGAATATCGCTTTGCTCGAGGCCAACGAATCTTTTGGTGGTTGCCATAAACGCATCGAAAACGCGATGGGATCTTTTGAAAATGGTCTAAGATACTTCCCCAATACAGAATCATCAAAATCGGCTTTAGAGTTTGCTGAAAACGTAATGGGTCTAAAAGTTCATGACGAACCTAAAGAATCACCGGTCATGTTTTTTGAAGGCGGTCAGTTTAAACCCTTCTTAGGTTTCGGTGATGTTCATGTCGATTTTTATGATGAATTAGCATATTTCCTTTCCGCTTCTGAATTACCATTAAAGTTTCCAGTGTATGAGTGGCCAAAACGCCTGATGGAAAACTTTAAAGGCGATTTTTTACCTCGCTCTATCGTGACTCGCTTTCAAAGCGAAGGAACTCAAGTAAAAAGTGTTTTGATCAACGGAACAAAAACACTTCATGCGGATCAATTTATATTCTGCGGATCGTTCAAAGATCTAAGTGTTTTATTACCAACTGAAACCTTATCTTCCCGTGCAAAAAATAAATTAAACAAAACCAATTACTGGACATCTATTTGTTTGGATATCTTGCACTCAACTCCATTTGAACAAAACAACACGTATCACGTTTTAAACGGTACGACTCAGGACGAACTTGGTCCTTGTTTTGGTAAAATCTATCCTCCAGGTGAAACAACGCAGTTTTCGCAATGGATTTCATTTGTAGATGACGAACTATCTGACGATTCTGAAGTCACGGCGCATGCTCTAAAAAAGATGAAGAGACAGATTAAACGCGCCTACCCAACAGCTCTGGACAATCCTCTTTCTGAGCGCATTTTCGTTTACTCTAACTATGCCGGTGATGGCGTCCTAAAAGTGAATGAGAACCAAACTATCGCGGGCTTAGACAATCTTTGGATCGCGTCACCAACAATAAATTCGAACAAAAATATGGTCGGCGCCATCAAGCAAGCCGAGCTAGTTTTGGCGAGTTTAGGATTTACAGCAGAAAAACAGACTGTTGAGAATTCGGTACCCGAGGCTAATTTAATTTGACTCTAAAGTAGGATTTCGGAATACAATCCTTCCAATAAAAAAAGGGGATTTTATGAGAAATTCTATTCTGTTCCTGTTCGGTTTTCTTTTCGTCTCTACTGGATTTGCACAAACTAACAACAGCAAGCTTCCATCACTGAAGATTGATCAGTCTAACATTACCGTGTCTGGCGTCTCGTCTGGCGGTTATATGGCTGTTCAACTTCATGTGGCCCTATCGACAGTTTTTAAAGGTGCAGCTTCAGTAGCCGGTGGTCCTTACTGGTGCGGTGAAGGCGATGCTAATATCGCTCAAGACAAATGCATGAAGCATCCTGATAAAATCAAGACAGAAACGTCTATAAACCAAGCCCTTGCGGAAGCAAAAGCGGGCAAGATCGAAAATCTAAATAACTTGAAAAACTCAAAAGTATATATTTTCTCTTCAGCTAAAGACACCGTTGTCCCTAAGAAAAATAGCGATCGATTATACGAATTCTACGCCAATTTCATTCCTAAAAATCAAATCGTATATCAAAATACGATTAATAATGCGGGCCACTCATGGGTGACAAAAAGCTACGGCAGCGCTTGTTCCGCCGAAGGAATTCCCTATATTAACAACTGCAATTACGATATGGCCGGTGATATCTTAAAATTATTCTACGGAAATTTAAAAGTGAGCCGCGCCCCACGCGCGACAGTGAATGCTCAGCTTTATCAATTCGATCAAACTGAATTCCAAACACAAAATTCGTCTCTATATAACTTTGGTTATATCTATGTACCTAAGGCGTGTATGGAAAATCGCAGAAGCACGCGTATGGACGCTTGTAAACTGCATGTCGCTCTTCACGGATGCTTACAAAATCCAGGTATCATTCAAGATAAATTCGCAGTGAATTCGGGTTTAAACACATGGGCTGAAGCCAACAATATCGTTATCCTTTACCCACAAGTAGCTGTTGCTGCTGGAAACCCGTACGGTTGCTGGGACTGGTTTGGTTACACAGATAAAAAGACATATGCCAATCGTAGCGGTCCACAAATCGTTGCGATCCAAAAAATGGTTTACCGCCTACTTGGTAAATTCCAATAAATTACAAATCTGATTTTGCAAAAACTGGGTCCGTCGACAGCTGACTCAGTTTTTTGTACCTGAATTAAGCTCCACACCTGAATATTTCGCAATAAATCCCGTTTTTTACCTCATGATAGATGAAAAATCCCGGCGAACCATCGGTTATCTTGATTTTATCGCTATCTGAGCAATCCAAACAGGCTTTCAATCCAGAGCTCGCCTATATCAACAGTAACATTGAATTGATAAATAGTTTCCTATCCCTAGATCGTAATGAAACTCCTTGCCTAGGACAAAATGTTCGTGTTAGCTATCCAACCAAATACTCACTTCGAGTTACTATCTGGTCCCGAAAAAAACGGGTGCTACTTTAAGGGGAAACCTTCGGTTTGCGTAAAACGCAAAAAAGCGTTTCAAATCGATAACTTAAAGCTCTGACTTGAAGGCGGAATAACCAGTAAAGGAGAGTCCATGGCTCAAGTAACCATGAAAGAAATGTTAGACGCAGGGGTGCACTTCGGTCACCAAACACAGCGTTGGAACCCTAAAATGAAGAATTATGTATACACTGCTCGCGGTGGTATCCACATAATCGACCTTCAAAAAACAGTCGTAAAAGCCAATAAAGCTGCTGAATTCGTTAAAGAAGTCGCTGCTAACGGTGGAAAGATTATTTTTGTTGGAACTAAAAAACAAGCAGTTGAGCCAATTCAAGAAGCTGCTTTCCGTTCAGGCCAATTCTTCGTTACAAAACGTTGGTTGGGTGGAATGATGACTAACTTCGAAACTATCAAGTCATCTATCGATCGCCTAAAGCGCATTGATCAAATGAAAGAAAAAGGCGAATTCAATTATTTCTCTAAAAAAGAACGCGCTAAAATCGAAAAAGAATACTTAAAACTTTCTGAATACCTTAACGGCATCAAAGACATGAAAGAAAAACCAGCTGCGATGTTCGTAGTTGATTTGCCTAAAGAACACATTGCGGTTGCTGAAGCAAAAACTTTGAAAATCCCAGTTATCGGTATCGCCGACACAAATTCAGATCCAGATTCTATCGAATTTGCTATCCCAGGTAACGACGATGCTATCCGTTCAATCAAATTATTCTCTACTTTGATTGCTGATGCTTACATCGAAGGCGCTAAAGTTTGGGAACAAAAATTACGTACCATGACTGACAAAGGTTCTGATGCTGCCGGCGCTGACAAAGCGGAACGCGGTGAAAAATCTGAACGTCCTGCGCGTAAACCACGCCCTACTGATAAAAAAGCAACTCCAGCAGCTGACACTAAAAAATCAGCAGGTCCTGAGGTTGTTAAAGTTCAAAAACAAAGAAAACTGGTTGCTGCTGGTTTAGCAGACGAAGTTGAAATTCAAGCTGAGCTTGAAACGTCTGAAGACGATTCAAAAGAAACTCAAGAGTAAATTCCATAGCGGAGGTACCCCCTCCGCTTATTTTTCTTCACATATTAATTAATTATCAGGAGTCATTATGTCTATTTCAGCCACAATGGTTAAAGAACTAAGAGAAAAAACAAATGCCGGCATGATGGATTGCAAGAAAGCTTTAGAAGAATCTAAAGGTGATTTCGATGCGGCTATCGAATGGTTACGCGTAAAAGGTCTTTCTGCCGCTTCAAAAAAAGCAGATCGTATCGCAGCTGAAGGCGCCGTATACACAGAAAAAACTGGCAAAACAGGCGTTGTTGTTGAAGTTAACTCTGAAACAGATTTCGTTGCTCGCAATGATGGTTTCAAAGATTTCGTTAAAAACATTGCAGCTCATGTTGCCCACACTAACGAACAAGTAGCTATCCTTGAGCAAATCTATCACAAAAATCCATCTCAAAAAGTGGGCGATTTATTGAAAGAAACTGTAGCAAAAATCGGTGAAAACATCGTTGTTCGTCGTGGTGTTAAATACACTGAATCAGCAAATAGCTATGTTCACACATACACTCACGGTGAGGGTAAAATCGGCGTTCTTGTTGAAGTAACTGCTGAAAACCCGGCTCACGCTCAAAATGCGGATGTTAAAACATTTGCGCAAGACGTAGCTCTTCATATCGCTGCAATGAACCCAATGGCTCTTTCACAAGACCAAATTGCTCCAGAAGTAGTAGCTAAAGAAAAAGAAATCTTAAAAGCTAAAAACTTGGAACAAGGTAAAAAACCAGAAATGATCGAAAAAATCGTTGAAGGTCAAATCCGTAAATTCTTGGCTGAGAACTGTTTATTAGAACAACAATTCGTTAAGAACCCAGATTTGAAAATCGCTGATTACGCAAAAGAAACGTCTAAAAAAGCCGGTTCAACTGTTACTGTAAAACGCTTTGTTCGTTACGAACTTGGTGAAGGTATCGAGAAAAAATCGACTGACTTTGCAGCTGAAGTAGCAGCGCAAGTTAAAGGACACTAGTTTGAAAGAACCCGTTTATAAGCGTATTCTATTAAAGCTCTCTGGAGAGGCGTTAGCAGGAAAAGCTGGTACTGGTATTAATACTACCGTGATCAAGCAAATTGCTGAAGACGTCTCTGCGGCCTATAAAACAGGTGTTCAAATTGGCTTAGTTATTGGTGGTGGTAATATCTTTAGAGGTATTGCTGCCAGTGCCGAGGGTATGGATCGCGCAAGTTCTGATTATATGGGAATGTTGGCGACAATGATCAATGCCCTGGCATTACAAGATGCTCTGGAAAATGCTGGTGTTCCAACGCGTGTACAAAGCGCGATTGCCATGGCAGAAATTGCCGAACCTTACATCCGTCGCCGTGCTATTCGCCACCTTGAAAAAGGTCGTTTAGTTATTTTTGGTGCAGGTACCGGAAATCCTTATTTTACTACTGATACAGCGGCCTCATTGCGTGCCATGGAAATCAACGCACAAATTATTATGAAGGCAACCAAAGTAGACGGTATCTACGATAAAGATCCTATGAAAAATGCTGATGCGAAAAAATATGATCGTATTAGTTATATTGACGTATTAAACCAGGGCCTTCAGGTTATGGATTCTACGGCAATCAGTTTATGTATGGACAATAAGTTGCCTATCATGACTTTTGATTTGATGAAGTCTGGTAACATCTTGAAAGCCGTAATGGGCGAACAGATCGGCACTATCGTTCAGTAACACAAAGATATTAACTCACGTTTTTGGGGGTATAAAATGGTTCAAAATGTTAAAAAAGCCGCTCAAGATAAAATGGAAAAATCCATCAAGGCTTTTGATGATGAATTAAAAAAAGTAAGAACAGGCCGCGCACAAGTTTCGATGTTAGATAACGTACGTGTTAACTACTACGGCCAAATGGTTCCGCTTTCGCAAGTAGCTTCTATTTCGACTCCAGACCCAAGATCATTCATGATCGCGCCTTGGGAAGTCGCTATTCTTAAAGAAATCGAACAATCCATCGTAAAAAGTGATCTAGGTATGGCTCCAATGAATGACGGTAAAGTTATTCGTTTGAAAGTACCTGATCTGAATGAAGAGCGCCGTAAAGAACTTGTGAAACAAGTCAAAAAGATCGCTGAAGACATGCGTGTTGCTATCCGTATGGCTCGCAGAGATGCTAATGACGAAGTAAAAAAAGCGCTTAAAGATAAAACTATTTCTGAAGATGAATCAAAAAAATCAGAAGCAGATATTCAAAAAATGACTGACGATTTTATCAAAAAAATCGACACAGTTTCAGCGGAAAAAGAAAAGTCTCTACTAACCGTTTAGGCTTTATATTTAATGAAAACTCCAAAACATTTAGCAATCATTATGGACGGCAATGGACGATGGGCAGAACAGCACCATCGCCCGCGAGTTTATGGCCACGTCAAAGGGACCAGGGTTGCTAAAAACATTATTCAAGAATGTTCGCGTTTAGGAGTTAAATATTTAACTCTGTATGCTTTCAGCACTGAAAATTGGCTGCGTCCACAAGCTGAAGTGGCTTTCTTGATGAAAATCCTTCGCCGTTACCTTAAAAAGGAAACTCAAAATTTAATCAAAGAAAATATTCGTTTCACAGTTATTGGTGAAATCGATCGGTTGCCAGCGGATGTTGTTTCCTCTGTTGATTCAGCTATGTCTGCGACGGAAAAATGTACAGGTTTAAATCTTGTTTTTGCGATCAGTTATGGTTCAAAGCAAGAGATCACAAATGCCGTAAAAAAATTAGCCGAAAAAGTTGCTGCGGGCGAAATGATAGCGGACCAAATTGATGAAGCTACCATTCAATCGTATCTGTCGACTGCTGGAACACCAGACCCTGACTTGATTATAAGAACGAGTGGCGAACAAAGATTAAGTAATTTCCTTCTTTGGCAAGCGGCTTATTCTGAGTTTTATTTTACAAACCAATTATGGCCTGACTTCACTGCCGCTGATTTGAAATTAGCGTTTGAAGACTATGGCAATCGACAACGTCGTTTCGGAAAAGTAGCGCACAAAAATGAAATCACTCTTAACTAGAGCGTCCTCAGCTATCGTTGCTGTCATTACCATTTTCTTTTTGTATTACTTCCTGGAAAAAAATGGATTTAAGGTTTTAATCGCGTTCGGTGTTTTGGTTGGCAGTTATGAGCTGATGAAAATGTTGATGAAAGATTCTGACTCAAGATCTAATAAGTTTGCGTTTTATAGCCTGCTTGTTTGTATTTTTGGATTATGCAGTATTTTTCCTGGCACTTCGGCAATCATTTTTGCCTTTGTTTCTATCGTCTATTTACTATTTAGTATCCTGATTCTTCATAAATTTGAATCCTTGGAAGAGCTTCATACATTTCAATCTAAAAGCATTATGGGATTTTTCTACATGGGGTTGCTTCCAAGTTTTATGATACAGATATTGGATCTTCCTCATGGAATGATTTGGTTTATCGCTTTGCTGGCTATCGTGTTCGCGGGTGATATTGGCGCCTACCTTGTGGGTATGAATTTCGGTAAAAACAAGATCATGCCACTGGTTTCACCTAAGAAAACCGTCGAAGGATCCATCGGCGGCATTTTGTTTTCTGTTGTAACAGCAATAGTTCTTTCGTATTACCTTGAACACATTAACCCAATCGCCCTAGTTTTATTAGCTATCCCAACGTCGGTGGTGGCTCAGTTTGGTGATTTCTTTGAATCCGTCATTAAACGAGTCGCCGAAGTTAAAGACTCAGGTAAAATCATGCCCGGGCATGGCGGCGTATTAGATCGAGTCGATGGGGTTTTATTTGCTGCGCCGGTGATTTTATTTGGCGCTAGCGCACTAGAAGGCCTACTCACTTAGACCTAAGTCCTTGCCAAATTTCAAATTACACAATGTAGATTTCTTAGTTATAATCAAGAAATGGACATAATACTAAGCTATTTGCATTCGGGGTTTACTCAAGTTTTTTCTTTTATCGTACTTTTAGGTGTACTGGTTTTTGTTCACGAGCTTGGACATTTTCTAGTGGCTCGCTGGTGCGGCGTACGTGTTGAAGTTTTCAGCTTGGGTTTCGGTAAAAAAATATTTCAATATAAAAAAGATGAAACCACATACTGCATTTCAATCATTCCTCTGGGTGGTTACGTAAAAATGTTCGGTGAGCAACCGGGTGAAACGATTCCGGCATCTGAACATCCATTCTCTTTCTCGCATAAAAAAGTTAGCCAACGGATCGCTGTAATTTTGGCAGGCCCGTTGATGAATTTAATTTTTGCATTTTTCATTTTTATGATCGTTAGTTCAATGGGTGAACTAGTTAAGGCTCCGGTAGTTGGCGAGGTGCAACCTCTATCAGCCGCAGAGAAAGCGGGTTTCAAACCGGGTGACCGCATTCTTTCTGTAAACAACGAAAATATAACTACGTGGGATGATTTCCAAGCCAACCTGGATAAGAACTTAGATTCTAGCATTGCGATCGCGGTAGAGCGCGAAAACACGAAAGAACAAGTTAAACTAGATATTCCTGTAAAAGCGAAAAAAAATCCAAACGTAGTTTCTTCTAAAACAATGATTGGTGATATCGACGGTTTGAATTTATTTTCGTATGCGGCCGTTATTGCTGTATCGCCTAACTCGCCATTGGCTGCGGCGGGCGTGATGAGTGGTGACCGGGTTGTTAAAATCAATGACGTCGAGATTTTGAACTTTAGAGATTTGGCACCAGAGTTAGATAAGCTCTATAACATGCCAGGCGCCGCAAAACCCGCAGAGCTGAAAATAAAAATTGCCAGAAACGAAAGTGATTCGAAAGCGAAACTAGAAAAAGAAATTACTGTCACCGGTATCGACGCATCAAAACCAGTCTCACTAGAGAGTCTTAAAATTGAATCAACTCAATTGTACGTCGATCGCGTGATGCCTGATTCTCCCGCTCAGACGGCGGGTTTGCTAAAAGGTGACCGTATTGTATCGATTAATGGTAAAAAATTGATGGTATGGGAAGATATATTAAACAATATCAAATCGTACGAAGGCAGCGGCAAAGTCACGATGGAAATCCTTCGTGGCGAGGAAACAGTTAAACTCGACGTTGTTCCTAACATGACCACGCATATGACTCCCCACGGAACCGAAGAAAAGCGATTTACAATCGGCATCAGCCCTTACTTGATGTATGCGGCTCCAGAAACTGTTTTACTTAAATTTACAGATATCTCTTCAATTGTTAAACGTTCGGCAGAGCGTACTTGGGAAGTATCGGTGATGACGGTTTTAAGTTTCGTTAAATTGCTTAGCGCCGAACTTTCGCCAAAAAATATTGGTGGTATTTTTTCGATCGCACAGGCTGCAAATGAAACGTTTAAAATTGGTTTAGTTGCGTTCTTGCAAATGATGGCACTTATATCGATCAACCTATTTATTCTGAATCTACTGCCGATTCCGATCTTGGATGGTGGTCATTTAGTGTTCTACATCATCGAAGCAATTAAGGGATCACCACTGAGCTTAAATAAAATCGAGTTAGCTCATAAAGTTGGAATGATTTTACTTTTCAGCTTGATGGTTTTTGCGCTATTCAATGACTTCCGACGCATGCTCGGCTTTATGTAAATGAAAATACTTGCCCTAGAATCCTCTACAGCCCACGGAAGTGTGGCCCTATTAGATAGCGATGATGTGAAATTTCAAACATCATCGCGTGAACAAAAAAGTCATAGCGAAATTCTACACACATTTATTGAACAGGGTTTGACGAAACTACAGTGGAAAATTGCCGATATTGATTTATTTGCATCCACCATCGGCCCCGGAAGCTTCACCGGAATTCGTGTTTCTATTAACTCGGCAAAATCATTCGCATTTGTGTTTAATAAACCTATCATCGGCGTCGATTCTTTGCTGAATCTGGCTCACGTAAATATAGATGTTTTGAAAAATTCAAAAGATACAAAAAAAATCACGTGCATGATCAATGCTTATAAAAATATGGTGTATCTTGGACAATATTCTTTAAACGATGGAAAAATATCCGTCGCTACAGAACCATCAGTCGTTCGTGTGCAAGACCTAGGCACCGTGATCAAAGACAAAACGCTAGTCGTTGGTGATGGCTATACCGTGTACGAGCCCCACTTTAGTGATCAAATCAAGCCTTTGTCTCTTAGACTAGCCGGCCTCTCCGACCATCCTACAGCGGAAATGACCGGAAAGTTGGCTTTGAAAATTTGGACTGAAAAAAAGTCTAACTCAACCTTTGAATGGAATTTAATAACACCCCTTTACCTTCGTGCTTCTGAAGCCGAAGAGAATAAAAAGGGCATTAAATACACACCATTATGAGGTTCAGTTCACATGGAATTAGTGAATAAAATAGGTTCGTCGGAGACGAATAAAAAAAATATCTGGGCAGTTCAATCAGGCAAAGGCGGCGTCGGAAAAACGTTTGTGACTTCAAGCTTGGCTCTTACACTTTCAAAATTACAATACAGTGTGCTTGTTATCGATTTAGATTTAAGCGGTGCCAACATTCACACAGCGCTTGGTTTAAATCCATCACACCTAAATTTACGACATTACCTTGAGGGACAAAAAGATATCTCTCAAATTATCATACCTACCTCATATCCTAAATTGTCTTACATTCAAGGCATCTGGGATTCATGGCTACCTTTTAATTTTAATGAATTTGATGAACAGAAATTTTTCACTGATTTGCGCGCGCTCGACTTCGATTATATACTTATCGATTTTGGTGTGGGTTCTTTTGAAAAGTATTTCAATCTATACTTGGAATGCGATGAGAAAATTCTGGTTTCGTCACCAGAACCTACTAGCATAGAAAAAAATTATCGCTTTATCGAAAGCTACATTTGCCAAAACTTAAAAAGCAAATCAACTCCAGAGGCTTTTGCAAAATTGATTTCTACACTAAGAGATTTCCGTCATAAAGCTTTAGATAAACCTTTTTCTTTCAAAACTTATTTAAAAGAAAATGAAGGTCTAACTCTTGAACCGTTCAATAAATTAAATCGCGAACCTATTAAATTGATTTTGAATGGTATTCGCTCGCACTCGGTTTCTGATTTGGGTTACTCCATCAAAAGTGTTTGCAATAAGTACTATGGTTTACATGTTGAATACGTTGGCTTCCTAGAGTTCGACAATTCAGTATGGCAATCGATAAAGAATCGCGAGCCCGTATTGATTTCTCAGCCCTTTACTCCAGTAGCTGGTCAATTTTTAAACATCTGTAAAAACTTAACAGAGCCTGAAAATTTACGAGCTGTTGTCTAACAACGTTGGTCGGGGTTTTTTGACCCAGACCAAGGACTGAGTATTCAGCTTAAATAGATTTAAAATGATTTGGTCTTGAACTCCCTGTACTTAAATCGATATAATCCTAGGTAAGGAAAATATTAATTTAAAGGATTTAAATTAGGGCAGCCTTATGAAATCAAATTTTTACGAAATTCTAGAACTTACAACAAACGCCGCTCAACACGAAATTACGACTGCGTACGAGCGAGCAAAAACAACCTATTCTGGCGACAATCCAGCAATCTACACAATCTTTAGCGATCACGAAGCACGTGAACTACTATCTATGATCGAAGAAGCCTATTCTATTTTAGGCAATAAAACTTTAAGAAATATTTACGATCAACGCTTGCTAGGTCATTCAAAAATTAACCCTGAAGATCTAACCTACGATTCAATTTTAAATGCTAGTCGTTTAATTTTCCAAGAGTCAAAAGTAGACACTAAAAAAGCCACTTTCGTTCGCAATGAAGAGTTAGAAAAAGAAATTGCCGAATGCACAAACTGGAACGGCGACATGCTAAAAAAAGTTCGCGAATATAAAAATGTGACTCTTGAAAAACTTAGCGAAACAATCAAAGTGAATTCTTTCTATATCAAAGCCATCGAAGCGATGACTCCGAACAATTTACCAGCACCTGTTTTTGTTCGTGGATATGTAATTCAAATGGCAAAAGAGCTTGGCTTAAATAGCAAAATCGTTGCTGATTCTTACATGAAAAACTATAGTAAAGCGAACTAACTCAGATGGCCGAGCGACTTATCTTTATCGTCGCTGATTCTTCTGCCGATTCCCGTTTAGACAAATACTTGTCATTGCAAAGCCCGATTTCATCACGTTCTCGGGCTGAATATTTAATTGATTCATCTTTAGTTACTGTTAATGGAAAGTCCGCTAAGTCGTCTTATAAATTGCGAATCGGTGATAAAATTGAAGTTGAACTGCCGTCGCCTAAATCGACAGAAATAAGACCTTTCGATATCGAATTAGACATTCGATATGAAGACGATGATATTATCGTCGTGAATAAACCTGCCGGTTTAGTTGTTCATCCAGCGGCAGGCCATGAAAACGACACGCTGGTGAACGCGTTGATGGCACATACAAAAAACTTGTCGATGAAATTTGGCGAAGATCGCCCCGGCATCGTTCATCGTATTGATAAAGAAACCAGTGGACTTCTAGTTATCGCGAAGAACGACTTTGCTCATCAACACCTAAGTGATCAATTCAAAGCTCGTAGCATTACACGTTTGTACGAAGCTGTCTGTATCGGCGAGCCTAAGCAAGCCGAAGCTAAAATTACATCCATCATTGCTCGTCATCCTAATGATCGAAAGCGATTTGCTTCCGTGAAAGATACCCGTGGAAAAATTATCACGGCACCGTCTGAAGAAATCACAATCGGTAAAATAGCCATCTCCAGCTACAAAGTTTTAAAAAGCAAATCAACGGCATCACTTGTTCAATTGAAATTGTTCACAGGACGCACTCATCAAATTCGCGTGCATATGTCTGAATTGGGTCATCCCCTGCTTGGTGATAAACTCTATGCTTCGCCAATGGCCTCGAAAAAGATCGCGGGTGAAATGAAAAGCGAGATCGAATCTATGAATCGATTTCTTCTACATGCTAAAATTTTGGGGTTCATTCACCCAAAGACAGGAAAAGAAATGCATTTCGAAGTCGACTGGCCAACGCAGGAAAAAACATTTATTCAAAAGTGGTTTCCATGATTCAAAAAACAAAAGGCTTATTCTTTGAAGACGACAAGATCGAAGTTTTCTTCGGTAATAAACATTACGCACTAACTGAACTAACAAGTTTAAAGCCAACTGGCGTGCACACAGTAAAACAAACTCATAGCGATGTATTCCATATCATCACTCGCCCCGAACCAATTCATCCGCAACCAGAAGGCGATGCTTTAGGAACCGATGTGCCTAAACAGTACTTAGCAATTAAAACTGCTGATTGTTTGCCGGTGATGATTCATGATCCTGAAAACAAACGTATAGCTGCAATCCACGCGGGGTGGAAAGGCGTTGCGGTCGGTATCGCACCTAAAACGGTAAAACAGTATTTTGAAAAATCTAAGACACTAAGACTCTTCATCGGCCCACACATCATGAAAAACTCTTTTGAAATAAAAAACGATGTGCTAGAGCAGCTTAAGAATTCATTGCCCGCAACTGCGTGGCCCAAAGTGAACGTAGAAACCCGAGGCGACAAATTCCACGTAGATCTAACCGAGGTCGTTGAACTTCAAATCAAATCCCAATTCCCAAACATTCAGTTCTCGGTAGAAAAAGCAAATATAGACACAAAAACATCCGATAACTACAATTCCTTCCGCCGAGACTCCGCAAACGCCGGTCGAAATATCTCCTACATCCGCTTAAAATAAAAAAGCCCCAACATTACTGTTGAGGCCTTCATTACATTTTGATCTTCAAAATTCGTATCAAACCACTCTCTTCAATACCCACAACTAACGCGCCGGGTACCAGAATGTTAGGAGGTACCTTTTATCTCCAGCGAACGGCGCTTGAGTTTAGGATTTGTACTGTTTTGGCTACGTTTAAGCGGCCACCAGATACTGTTACACCTTTTAGTGATGGTAATTGATCTACACCAGCAAGCATGGCTTGTTTAAGTGCCAGAACAGCAGGGCCAGGGTTTGTGTAATATTTTTGGATGAATTGCTCATTCGCTGCTGCGTGGATCAATGCAATCGCACCGGCTACGTGAGGAGTCGCCATTGAAGTTCCAGTCAGGTTTGAATATTTGTTACCCGGAACAGTTGATAAGATGTTTGTTCCAGGAGCACCCAGATCGATTGTGCGTGCACCGTAACCAGATTGTGGATACTTAGCATTTTCTTTTGTCGTGTTCGTAACAGAAACGATGTACTCAGAAGCGCAACCAGTTGGTACGTCGCCTTGTTGATCCACGTTTACGTTGTTGTTAGCAGTCGCTGCCGCTGACAGAATACCTAGTTGACCCATTTGTTCATATAGATCATTCCAAACTGGGAATTCACCCTTTTTGCAATCCGCATTGTCCACACCAAAGCTAGAATTAGTAGATACGATATTGGCACCACGCTGACCCTTAGAGTTGTACCAAAGTTTTTTCTGTTCAATGATGTAACCGTATGCTTTCGCAACAGTGGCCGTTGTTCCTGAAGCACCTTGGACCGCCATGATTTTAACATTCCAGTTAACACCAGAAACACCGCGACCGTTGCTGCCTCTTGCTCCAACTGTACCCATTACGTGAGTTCCGTGGGTATCTGATGTGATATTTCCTGAATTGTTGAATGCATTCCAACCATAAACGTCATCGATGAATCCGTTAGCATCATCATCTTTACCGTTATTTGGAATTTCACCGCGATTAACGTAGATGTTTTCTCTTAGATCCTCGTGAGTTAAATCAAAGCCGCCGTCAACAACTGCAACTACGATATCACGACCACCTTTGTCTTTACCGCCGGTTGTAATATTCCAAACAGCCGCTGCATTGATACCTGAGCCTTCGATCATGTCCCATTGTTGATTAAACATTGGATCGTTAGGCAGTCCTCTCATGAAATTCATAGGTGCACGCAAAAATACGTAATGATTTGGTTGAGCATAAGCAACACCCTTCACACGGTAAGCTGCTCCAAGAGCCTCCCGAGTCGTCGCTTTTCCTTTAACTAGGTATAGATTCAAAGTTGTTGAAACAACTTCTTTAATTTGTAGGCCTTGAGCCTGAAGGGCCGCTACGGCGTACTGTGGATTATATGCACCTTGGAAGCGTACGATAAATTCACCCGCAACATTCTGTCCTTGTCTGATTTGCTGTGCTTGTGCACCGATCGCTAAAATGATTGTTAATAATACCGAAAATAATTTCATGGTAAAAACCCCCCGTGGTCGAAACCTGCCGACACGCTATTTGCTAAGTAGCTGTTTTAGCAAATTTAATCTCCGCTAAGACGCGAAGCCAATTTTTATACGACCTATAAATTTTTCTCATCTTTGTGAAATACAGCTTTTTCCCTTAATTTGCCTTGTATTTTAGCTCTATAAAAGATTAATAAAATCGAACCTTTACGTATCATTCAGGAGGACCATTTGAAGCCGACTCGTTTGCGTATTAAACTTTTCGCTCTAGCAATGCTGTTTTTATCAGCTGCGTTTTCAAAACAAACTCTTAGACCTCTTAATTCTGGTGACCTGGATCAACAATTTCAGAAGTCGATTTACTTCTTACTAAAGAACACGTCGCCGGCGGATGGCGTTCGGGGTTCAGTGATCGCAGCTCCTTCGCGCAATCATCCAGATTACTATTACCACTGGGTTCGTGATGCCGCTCTGGTTACAGAATCACTTCTGAATTTGTACATAGATCCTCGCTATAATAATTCTTCACTGAAAGCAAAAATTAGGTCTTTCTTACTTGATCACATAAAATTCAACTCGAAAATCCAGATATCAAGCCAATCTGCTAACGGATTGGGCGAGCCTAAATTTTGGGTAACGGGTCTTCCTTTCACAGGCCCGTGGGGTCGTCCTCAAAATGATGGACCCGCATTACGTTCTATCAATCACGCACGTATTTTAGATATCGCTCTTCGTGAAAAATGGCCGGAAGCTGGTCAATTAGTTCCGTTCTTGTATGCTGCTAAAATTCCGGCGGATTCTTTAATCAAAAGAGACACTGAATTCGTAGCCCATCATTGGCGTGAACCAAACTTTGACCTGTGGGAAGAAGTTTACGGAATGCACTTCTACACTTTGCTAGCACAAAGAAAGGCTATGTTGTACGGCGCTTCGGTAGCGACAGCCTTTAAAGATCAAGGTGCCGCTCAGTTTTACCATACACAAGCGACGCAAATTACAAACACACTTGAAAGTTTTTGGAATCAAGGCAAAGGCTTTATAGAAGCCACTAAGTTTCTTCAACGTGGCCGCAGCAAATCCCACCTAGATTCTGCAGTTCTACTTGGCGTTCTTCATTCCGAAGTAGAAGGTACCCGTTTTTCTGTTACTGACCCGCGAGTGATGGCGACTTATTTAAGTTTAAAAAATTCGTTTAATTTGATCTATACAATCAACAAAAATGTCGCGTATGGAACGGCGATTGGTCGTTATCCAGAAGATACGTATGATGGCTACGTAACTAACTCTCGCGGTAACCCGTGGGTGTTATCAACAGCGGCAGGTGCTGAATATTTGTATCGCTTGATGGTTAGCTATTTAAAACTAAAACAGATTCAAATTAACGATTACAACAAAGCCTACTTTGCTAGCTTAAGCGGTAATACACAATTGAAATCTGGACAGATTCTATCTCCGGTCGATCGTACTTATTCGTCAATCATCAAAGGTCTTTTCATCGAAGCGGATGGGTACCTATCTCGTATCTTGTTCCATCGCAATGCGGATGGTTCTTTATCGGAGCAAATGAATCGCGAGAGTGGTTACATGCAAGGTGCTCCCAATTTAACTTGGAGCCATGCTAGTTTCATCACGGCAAAATTGCGTCGTGACGAAGCTATCACTGTAGGTCGCGCGTATCTTAAAAGATAATTTTGAAGCAGCTTCGTTAGTTCATAAAGTGGGCGAAGTTTTCTTCAGTGGTGGTTTAGCAATATTCGAACAACTTCCCGTTATCTTTGCAATGGGTGTTGCCATTGGGTTCACGGCAGGTGCTGGGGCTGCGGCTTTAGCAGCTGGTGCGGGTTAATAAACGCATCATTTTGCGCACCCTTGATATAGGCGGCGATAAAGTGATTTCGTATTTAGATTTGGAAAAAGAAGAAAATCCATTCCTTGGCGTACGGGGAATCCGCTTGTGTTTGAAATACAAAGATTTATTCAAGGATCAATTACGTGCAGTCCTACGAGCCTCTGTTTATACATCGGACCTGGGAATCATGTTCCCGATGGTTTCGACGATCGAAGAGATAAAAGAAAGAAAAAAAATATTTGCTGAGGTTCAAAAAGAGCTCAGCCTTAAAAATATTCCGTACAATAAAGACATTGAATTGGGTGTAATGATGGAAGTTCCATCACTAGGATTCATGTTAAAAGAAGTAGCAGCTGAAGTTTCATTTATTTAGCATTGGTACAAATGATTTATTCCAGTACTCAAATGCCTGTGATCGTATGAATGCGGATTTAGGTTCCATTTCATCGCCAAATCACCCTGGTTTTTTAAGATTTTTGAAGTTTATTATTCAAGAATCTAAAACTCATGGTTTGCATGTGGCCGTTTGTGGTTCCATCGCGCATCACCCGCAGATTATGCCGTTCTTAATTGAATGTGGCGTAGATGATCTGAGCATGACGGCTCAGCATGTACTGGAAGCCCGCAAAGTTATCGCAAACCTTCCATAAGCTGAAAAGTACATCTTCGCTTCGAATTAAACAAATAGCGTCACTGTCTATAGGATTTGCACTTAAAACTCATTAGAAATAACTGATCAGGATTCCTTTTTGCAGCGGAAAGAGGGCTTGTATGTGGAAATAGTAGTTATTGTTATTTTTTAAGTTTATCAGAGGTTTAAAATGAAATTTAATATTTTGTGCATCTTATGTGTCATTTCCTTAAACTCATTTGCTGGGTTAAAAACAATGTCATTAAGTGATTTTAGTAAGATCGAGGATAAGTCTAGAGCTTATTCAACTGCGATTATCAAGTTCTCTCCCTATGTTAGTTTGCGGTATTACGAACCAGAAGCTAAGTGGGCAGCGGCTAATAGTACATTAGATATCGGCGAATATGTGAGCTCTATTAATAAAACTGAAAAGTTGGAGAACTATACAATTAATCTATCTTATCGATGGGGAGATTCGAGACAAACAAGAAATCTTGTGACATGTGCCGAACTTGGATCAGCTCTCGCTTGCGAGGAAATGACACAACAACTACTTAAAGCGGTGTTGAGCAAAAAATGTGAATTTATTTTTGTTCAAGCTCCTAAAAATCATAGAAATTTCACTGAAATATTCTGCGTTAAGCCTGCACGATCTTTATTTTTTTAATGCTGACCTCCCTGATTGAGTAGATCCAAAAGTTAGACAGCTCCTCCCAGAGTAGAACTTAAAAGGATCAGCGTGTGACGTTCTCTACATATAAAAAAAGCACCTTTTGGGTGCTTTTTTTCGCGTTTATTAAGATGGTGGCCAGAGAGGGAATTGAACCCCCGACACAAGGATTTTCAGTCCTCTGCTCTACCGACTGAGCTACCTGGCCTCGGTTTTACTTGTCCGAAGTCAGTTAAGTAACCTTGCGGTAAATATCTTGTCAAGAGTTAAAAGCTTTTTCCAAATCCTTGATAAGATCGTCAATATCTTCGATTCCAACGGATAAACGGATCAAAGAATCATCGATTCCTAGCTCTTTACGCTTGTCAGCCGGAACACTTGCATGGGTCATGATTGCCGGGTGCTCGATTAGCGATTCAACCCCGCCTAAACTTTCAGCTAAAGCAAAAATCTCTACACTTTCTAGAAATTTTCTAGCCGCCGGAAGGCCACCTTTGATGAAAAACGTGATCATTCCACCAAATCCTAGCATTTGGCGCTTAGCCAAATCATGCTGAGGATGTGATTTTAATCCTGGGTAAATAACTCGATCTACTTTAGGGTGGGACGACAAGAAATCAGCGACTTTCAAAGCGTTCGCTTCGTGCGCTTTCATACGCAGTGGCAATGTTTTTAAACTTCTTAATGCCAAAAATGAATCAAAAGGGCCTTGAATGGTCCCCATGGAATTACTTAAAAAAGCCATGCGTTCTGCAAGATCTGTCTTGTTGGTTACGGCAATACCGCCGACCATATCCGAGTGACCGCCGATATACTTCGTAGCTGAATGAACAACAATGTCAGCGCCCAAATCAAGGGGGCGTTGGAAGTATGGACTCATAAATGTATTATCTACGACGACCAAAATTCCTTTTTGGTGTGCGATTTTAGCAATAGTTTCGATGTCGGCTAGTTTCAATGTAGGATTCGTTGGAGTTTCAAGCCAAACCATTTTAGTCGTTGGCGTGATTGCGGCTTCAAAATTTTTAACTTGAGTTAAATCAACATACGAAAAATTTAAACCCATCGGACGCAAAACTTTATCAAATAGACGGAATGTACCACCGTACATATCGTCCATCGCGATAACGTGATCTGCATTTTTCAACAAAGCTAAAATAGTCGTAGTCGCAGCGCAACCCGAAGCAAATGCAAACCCGTGAGTTCCATTTTCCAAAGCCGCCATACAATTTTCATACGCTTTACGAGTGGGATTGTGAGTACGCGAATACTCCCAACCCTTATGTACACCCGGAGACTCTTGTACGTAAGTCGATGTTAAATAGACAGGAGTCATAATCGCCCCTGTCGTTGGGTCAGGTTGTTGACCGGCATGAATTGCCTTTGTTGCAAACTTTACTTTAGTGTCTTTGTTTTTCATGTAATACCTCTGAGGTTTAGCTGACTCTAATTTTCCGGCTAAATTCCAATTTCTTTATAATACGTTTGGTAGTCTTCAATTTTATTAAAAACTTTCCCAATTTCTTCTGCCGTTAAGAAACCGTTGTCGATCATCCATTTGTTGTTAAAGGCTTTGCTTAAATAAGCTTTTCCGCTATCAGGCAACATCACTAGGAAACGTTTCTTTTCTTTGATTTTTTTCCCATATTTAATAGCGCCTACAAGGGCCATCGCACTGGACGGACCAACGCACAGCGATTCTTTTTGGATTAATTCGCGAGTCATTAAGAATGATTCTTTGTCATTTACACGCACAAAATCATCCATGTATTGAAGTTCCACATTTTCAGGTAAGAAATCTTCCCCAACGCCTTCGACTTTATACGATGCTGGCGGGTCGATAACTTTTTTATGATAAAATAAGTCATAAAGGATACTTCCCACAGGATCTGCGCATACTATTTTAATAGTTGGGTTTTTTTCTTTTAAATATCGACCTACACCCGAAATAGTGCCGCCCGTTCCGGCTCCGGCAACAAAAACATCAAGTTTGCCGTCCATTTGTTCCCAAATTTCAGGACCTGTGGATCTATAGTGGCGCTCACGATTGTCGATATTGTGATATTGATTCGCGTAAAAACAATTTGGCGTATTATCCGCGATCTTTTTTGCCACATTCACGTAATAACGGGGGTCTGTTGGCTCAACCCCAGTAGGCGTAATCAAAACTTTGGCACCAAATGCAGCTAAAATCGCGCGTTTTTCTTCGCTAATCTTATCTGGCATGATGAAAATACATTTATAACCTTTGCTGGCGGCTACAAATGCCAATCCCAAACCTGTATTTCCTGAAGTGGCCTCCACAATTGTGCCGCCGGGTTTTAATTCCCCACGTTTTTCAGCGCCTTCAATCAATGCGATAGCAATGCGATCTTTTACGCTGCCACCAGGATTGAAATATTCAAGTTTCACATAAAAATCGTGAATTGAATCTTTAGTTATAGAGTTAAGTTTAATGACCGGCGTATTGCCGATGGTTTCAATAATAGAGTTTTTAATCTTAGACATTACTCATTCATAGCTTGGCGATTTAAGGACTGCAACCGATTAAAAACGGTTCCTAGCTGTGTCGCCGAGTTCAATGAATAGGGGATTTTCAGAAATTTACAGTAATCGCGGACTTTGGCTTTATCGGGAGCATCTTTAATAAGCTCATCGACTAAAAGTCTGTAAGTTTCTAACTTAGACTCCACATCACGAAACGAAGAAGGGACTTTGTCGCCAGCAGATTTCAAAAGATTTTTCTCTTTGCTAAACACCAAACTCGCCCCCCGATGAGTCTATTTTCGCCTACTTCATCTTAAACTTTCAATAAAATTTTGCAACAGAGGTCCAAAAATTACAGTCAAGAGCGCGGGAAACTGGAAAAAAAGGACGGGAATCATCACTAAGTAGGGAAGTTTAATTAACTTTTCTTGGATCTCACGTTCGCACGCCTGATAAATTTCGTGTTCAAGTATGAGAATCTGATTATAGATGGGTTCTTTCCTAATCCCTTTTTCTAGCAACTGGAGCACTTGTCGACGATAAATGGATTTCAATCCAACAACATGATCATGCGTAGGCATCTGACGTTCGATTAAAATGAACCACTGACGTGTGGCCTTAACAAACATATGATTAGCAAATGCGTGGCCATTGTGTGCGCTGAGATAGCGTTTAATTCCATCTTGGATAGATTTTCCTTTTTCAATACTGCTTTTCACATGCAACAACAGCTCGAGTGGCGGTGCTAAATCTTCCATTTGTGATTCCTTTGCAAATAAAACAAACCTAGGCAACCAAATGTGAACCAAATAGTCGCCGGGAGAAGATATTTTAGAAATAGCTTTGTCTCATAGTTGGAATACGAAAAAAAACTGACCGCGAAGAAAACAAAAATCAGAAATCCGGCTTGCACATTCATATTTAGTGCCACTTGTCTCGACCTATGTCTCAAATCTAGTCGCAATTTTATATTTCGGCGCAGTTTTTGAAGTTGCTCGAGCGTTTTAACTTGTGATGTTTGTACATACGACAGTTCTTCGGCCAAGTTTTTCAGTGTTGGTGACACGATTTTCGAAACATTTTGTCCCAAATTCACCGCACGGACCAAATCATGGAACTGACGACGTCGCCAACCATTCATATCTTCCAAAGACTTGTCCATGGCTGATCTTAAGGCGATGCCGGCAGACACGCCGAGAATAATTTTGTCCAAAAAATTCAAACTTTCTTTCTGCATTTCAGTTTCAAATAAACTTCGTGCCAAGTGCGGCAAAATTCTCGCGATAACAATCAGAAAAAAATAAAGAAACCACACGATGACCGGACTTTCGAATGCAAAATGAGTCACTGTTAAAACAATTGATACTAAAAAATACATGACGATGTTGAAAAAAGATGTGCTGAGACCGAAATTAAAAAAGAATTCGTGAATCTCATGCTTTAGAATTAAAAATCCGAGAAGCGAAATCGAAAATGAAACAACCATTGATAGCATCATGAAAAAAAATCGTATCAATTTCTGTGCAAGTGATTTTTTTTTGTTGACGAACTTTGTCGCATTGTGAAGACTATAAGTATAGTTTTAAGTTTGTAGTGAATTAACACTACATCATTTTAATAATCTCCAGGAGGAGCACATGGCAAAGAAGAAAGCTGCAAAAAAAGCTACTAAGAAAAAAGCTACTAAAAAGAAAGCTTCTAAAAAAAGATAGTTAGCTCCGGCTAATAATCTAAAAACCCTCAGGTAACTGAGGGTTTTTTTTTGGTCGCGAACGGCCAGTTAAATAGACTTAGAAGTAATAGATCGATCCCGCGGAAGCCGCTGGTAGCAGGGTTCCTGAGCTTGTGCTGTAAAGAAAATTAAATTCTAAAAATAAAGAATTTCCAATCCATTCTGTGTCTAGTTGATTGTACTGAATCCCCAAATTCGCTAACAGAAAATCGACTCCGATTTTACCATTTCGCAAATCGTTTTTTGATAAAACTTGATCCAAAATATACGAGTTACCACGCAGATCTGTGTTGTCTGAATTGTACCAACGAGAATATCCGACTGTAATATAGGGAGATACAAACTGACTCTCGAAACTTGTTTTCCAGCCCGCAAAAAACGTATTAAACCCATATCCATTACCAAAACCGACCTGCGCCGCGTTTTGTGCGTCAAAATTTATGTCAGCCACACCGCCAATTTGTCCAAAAATTCCCGCAAGTCCGATTCCGGCACCTAATTTCCGGTGATCACGCATCTCCCAATTCGAATTATAAGCAGATTGATAGTAGTTTTTTGATTTATAAGTCGATGAAGACGATGTTGATGTCTCATTTTGTGTCTTCGTTGATCGATTCGGAGTGATTTCCACCGTCGAAATTTCTTGAGCTAGAGTTAATTGAGTAAAAATCAGCGAGAAAATTAGAATTAATGTCTTCACAGAAGATCCTTTTGTATAAGTATGGACTAAATTCCTGAGTTACCACCCATCTCTAATCAAAATTTCCTGGAATCGTCCAGAACTTTTGACCGAGATTACGATCTCACGCATGAATTTAGTCACAAAAGGATCTTTTTGGCATCGAAATTGCCATTTTCGATTGCTTAAGGCACTCCCGATGCTTCAAACATTAAGAAAATAACTTTTTAGTATTACTTTGAACAACCAGCAACAGTGCTATTCATTGCATTCACTGCATTTTGAGAACTGTAGTAATTCGGATACAGTTTCTCTAAACAACCGATGCTGCGTTTCTTTAGCTTTATCGCACCCTCAACGGCTTTATCAGCAGCGTTCACCGCGTTCATTCCAGAATAGTATTTTTCATACATAAATTTGATTAAAGGCAATTTTCCGCGCATACTTTTTACAGATCCTGCCGCCGCCTTATCCATTGCGTTTACCGAATTCATACCACTGTAGTATTTTTCGAATAGGAACTTCATAACTTCCAAATCGACCCCCTCTTTACATGCAGTAGAGGCTTTATCTGCAGCAGCAGAAGAAGACATTCCTGAATAGTACTTTTGATAAGAAAAATCATAGCAAGCTACAAAATCCGCGCTGTTAGTGCCGCCACCAACGATCGATGAATCCGACGTTAATAGTTCAATGGCCTCTCGAAGTTTAATTTCTGCTTCGTCGATTTTCTCCTGAGACACTTCAGACGTTTGAGCTACACTTTTAACGGTGTTTGCCAATTTAATTACTGTGGTAACATCACCCTCAGCCGCAAACAAAACCTGACCGACCAAAAGGCCGGTAATTACTAATTTTTTTATCATGGATACTCCCCATTTTTTGATTTGAGGAGGCAACATAAGACGAAAACAGGCAAACAACCACTGTCCGAAAATCAGACGGTAAATACTTACATTTTAAAGCTTTAAACTACAGTATTTTAGCTTTGATGCCTTCTTGCTGAAGGAATTTGCGAATTTGAGGACCATCGAGCGGCTCTAAACGGAATAGCAATTTATGAATCAGATCATAGCTTTCCTCTGCTTTTTTAGATCGTAAACCCGTCGTTAAATACGCTAAATCATCGCTAATTTTAACGAAGTTATCTAATAAACGTCCCATTTCTTTGTTTTTCGATGTCTTTTCAAGAAGAGTCAGAGTTTTATTGAAGTTACTAAGTAGTTTATCCATCTGAGAGATAATGCTTCCGACAGAACCTTCATTTTTATTCACTAGTTCGATCATTTTTCCGGCTAAGCCATAACTCTGAGAAATTAACTGATCGATCCGTGGTGGATCCTCGCCACGAACAACCCCGTTATGCTGAAGTTCTGGTTGATCCAGTCCTCCTGGGGAAACCTCTAAGAATTTTTCCCCGATGACACCCGCCAGATTGATAAAAAACTTAGAGTCTTGGCGAACGGTTTTCCAAGCTTTTTTATCCACAGAGATTTGTACCTGAAGTTTCACTTCTTCGCCCGAACCAGGCATTTTAAAATCAGGAACAAATGTAATGCTTTTAACTTTACCCACTTTTATACCCATTACACGTACGGGCGAACCTTGCTCGATACCACCGGCAAAATTGTACATTACATTTAAATCGTAGGAATCACTAAATGGTGAAACTAAACCGACTAAATACGCAAAAACGAAAATCAAAACGATTGCGCAAACTGACAGTAACCCAACTTTAGTTTCAACCTTCATCTATTCCCCTAGTAAAAATATGAAAACGTATATGACAGTATAAAATCAAGAACTATGATCGCCACTGAAGCAAAGACTACACTTTGGGTGGTTGCTCGACCCACACCATCGGCACCCGTTTTACAATGGAAGCCGAAGTAACAACTGACCAATGGAATTACAAATCCAAAACAAAATGCTTTTATCGAAGCGAAAATAATATCCTGAAAATCCACGAAACGCCTCATGGCAGTGAGGAACATTCCCACCGGGTATCCAAGAAATCGATCCGCAACTATCATCGCCGCAAAAATACAGATCATATTTGCAATGATACTTAATAATACACAGCCAATAGTCGAAGCGATTAATCTTGGCACGATCAAAAATCGGACCGGATTTATTCCCAGCATTTTTAAAGCATCTATTTGTTCTGTTACTTTCATCGAACCAATTTCAGCGGCCATACCGGCACCAATTCTTGAAGTTAAAAGCAATGCTGTCACAACGGCACCTAATTCTCTTAGTATCAGCAATGATGCGAAACCAGGAACCATCGAATCATTTTGAATTACTATCTTCATATGAAATGATGACTCTAAAATCGTAACGATAGCCGCAAAGGTCACACAGAATGCAATGGTCCAAAGACTGCCATTGGCTACGAAATACAGCTGCTGAATGGTTTCTTTTTTTCTTGGTAAATGAGCAAAAAGTTGTACCAACGTTTCTACAACTAACTGAATAAAGGAATTCAAACTTCTGTAAGTTACGATCACGAAGTGGCCAAAAATAGAAAAGGGGGTTTGAATCATCAATTTTGTCGTCATTTATCCCACCGAAAACCAGGATATCAATAGTTGTCCTAAAAAGCTGGTTCCCCAATCAAAAACGACGATAGTGACCATGGTCAAAACAGCCGTGCTGACAACGGAACGTCCAACACCTTTAGCACCGCCCGTAGTGAAATAGCCCATATATGTACAAATAGTCGCCAGCACCAACGCATACGACATGCATTTAACAAGTCCACTTATCATAGACGGAATTCCTAAAATCGTTGGAATATGTCGAACGTATTCCTGAGGATTAATCCCGGCAAAAACGACGCCTAAAGTGGCGCCACCAACTACGGATAACATCAATCCACCTGTTAATAAGAAAAAAGAAGAAATAATAATTCCCAGAAACCTAGGTAAAATGATTTCTTGAATGGGATCGGCTCCCAAACATCGGATGGCATCTATTTGCTCTGTCACTTTCATCGTTCCCAGTTCCGCTGATGTAAATGCGCCTACTTTTCCTGACAGCATAAAGGCAATCAGCATCGGTCCAACTTCCCGGATCGTCGCACTGGTGGCTAATCCCCCAAGATAGGCGGCTGCTCCGAATTCATTCACCTGCATTGCAAATTGGACAGTCATAATACCGCCAACAAAAAATCCGGCCATGGCTGTTGTTGGGAAACTTTGAAGGGTTACATGCCAAATTTGCTCCATCACCAATTCTAATCGGCAAGGACGCTTCCAAAGCGTTGTTAAAATATCTTTCAAAAACATCATAATTTCGCCCAGACGGCTAAAAAACAAAACCCCTGTTTTCATACAGCATCTCTTGCTTCCGCTAGAAAATCGCGAACTAACGGAACTTGCGATTGAAGTAGCTTTCTCGGCGATCCCTGATCAACAATTTGGCCCTGATCTAAAACTACGATGTGATCTGCAATCTTTAGAGCGCAATGCATATCGTGGCTGACAACCATTGAAGTCGTATTTAATTTGCGCGATAGATTCTGAATCAACGCGTTGATCGAATTTGTAGTTACTGGATCTAAACCCGTCGTTGGCTCGTCAAAAAGTAAGACTTTAGGCTGCAAAACTATCGTTCGCGCCAGGCTTACCCGCTTTTGCATTCCATAAGAAATTTCACCTGGTCGTTTAGTCAGGATATTTTCCAAGTTCACAAGACTTAAAGCTTGCTCAACACGTCTTAATATTTCGGGTTCTTCTAGTCTGAAGTGTTTTCTTAAGCCAAAAGCAATGTTTTCATAAATAGTTAACGAATCAAAAAGCGCGGGATGCTGAAACACCATTCCGCATTTTTTTCTGATCGGCAGAAACTGCTGCTCGGTGAAATTAGAAACATCTTCGCCATCAATCCAAATTTCACCAGAGTCTGGCTTCATCAAGCCTACAGTGTTTTTCAGAAGAACTGATTTTCCTGTTCCTGAGGTGCCAAGTATAAAAACGATCTCGCCTGCTTTAATGTGCAGATCGATCCCTTTTAACACGGTTCGGGTTCCAAATGATTTCACTAATTTCTTATACTTAATCATGCGTTAGCCTATAGGATAAAAAACAAACTCAGCAGCTTCAAAGTATTGTATTCATATATAGAAAATACGCACCTTTGTCCGTAGAAGTTAGTCCTGAAAACGTCCTTGGCGGATGTCCTAATTTTCTCAAAAACAATTCATAATATTCTAAATACACCGAAAACTAGATAAGCTATGAATATGAAAACATTTTTTACATTTTTTATCGTTCTTTTTTCTGGTTTTAACCTGTGGTCTGAAACAGACAAAAGCGAAGGCAAAAAAGCCATCCTTTCGTATGCACTTCCTTCAAAATTAAATTGGAAACAAGCGTCGGGAGAAGATCTTCCTTCGGGAATGCAGGTCTTTGACTTAGATGAAACGCAAGATCTTCGTTTGGCATCAGTTCAAGTTGGAAATGAATTCTTGTGGGAAAAAGTAGCGAACGCAGATAAAGATAAAATTTTTGACGAACTTATTGGTGGCAAAAAGACAGTTCACAAAATCTCGGGAGTTAAAAATTGGAAAGCAGAAAAAAAACTGAATAGAAAATCAGATAAAGAAATTATATTAGAACTAGTAGGCAGCTTTACCGAAGATTCGCAAAAGAAACATTTCATCGAAAAATACTACATGACCCCTTACGGATTCATTCTGATGACATTGGATTGGACTGAAAAATCTGATGCGGCATTGGTTAAAAAAGCTCGAGCCGAATTTGAAAATGTTACGTTTAAATCGGAGATAAAATAATGTTAAAAATTCTATTTTTACTATCGTTGACATTAACCTCCGTCGTATCCTTTGCGGCCGAGACTTATAATCGTGAGGAATGTGATAGTGTAATTGATGTAAAGAAGTATATCGTTGCCGGATCTTTAGATAATCCAACTGCCGGTGGAAAAACGTATAGTTTTGATAGAATTGTGGGTGCTTTAGAAAACGAATTACTCAGCGGTCAGCCGCCCCGACCGAAAAATTTTGAATGTCTAAGCATGCTTCACCAAAAAGCTCATGAGGACGCCACAGAATATTGGGTGGGCCGTTTGGCACGATCAACGTGCGCGGGTGATAACGATAAAGTTCCTAGTATCAAACCACCTGGTTGTGACGATGATTTGTGGAAAAAATTCCACGCCAGCAAAAGACAGATCGATAGTGCGGCAAAAAGCATTACCAAACTAACCACAGAATGCGTTGAAAGAAATGGTGTTAAATCGTGTGAATCAATCAATGCTTTGAAAAGCCTTCAAGATTTTACACAAGAGCTGGGTGAAAACAACAGTGATAAGTGTTGTAATACCAACGACGGCGCGGCTTACAAAGTTTTGCGCGGTTTCTACACGGTCGAATTTGGCGATATGAACGATGCCGACCTTCAAAAGGAATGTTATAAAAGAACACGTCCCGGCAACAAAGTGGATGGGTTCTGGTCCGGAGTCGGTGGTTGTGTGAAAAACGCGGCTTTAGGAATTGCCGAAGCCGTTATGAAATGGTTTAAAACAGCCAAAGCACTTTGGGAAGTCGGAACTAGTTCTGAAACTTGGAGAATGCTACGCGATGTTTCGAAACTAAAAGACGCCGTAGTAAATTTATTAAAAGCAATGATGGACCAAATGGCGGATCAGTTCAACGCTTCGACAAGCTGCTTTACTGGTCAGTACAAATTAGATCAGGCATGTAAATTAGCATCTAGTTTTGCAATAGATTTCTTAGTCGGCGGCGGAATTGGAAAAGGCGTCGGATTCTTAGCTCAGCTGATGAAAGCCGGAGTCAAAGATATGGCTGGTATCGCGAAAAGCATGCTTGCGTCCAACCCCAAAGTGGCTCAGCTCAGCGCCAAGCTCAAAAAGATTACCGGCAAGGGAGCAAATACAACCACATCGGCAGCGACTCGTGCCGCTGCTAAAAAATCAGCTTCGCATTTAGCTCAAGCTTTAAAACCCGTAGCTGATTTCAGTAAATCAGTTGCCGCTCGTGTTAAAAAATTAAGAGAAAAGGAAGGTATTAAACCAATGAAGGTGTCGGATCGATTAGAACCACAATTTGGTCCAAATGCTTCCGTCACAGTTGCGGTTTCTGACAACGCTGCTTCAACTGGTGCTGCAGCCGCCGCACAAACTTCTTCAAGAGCCGCATCTAATGCGACATCAGCAGCCAGTTCATCGGCAAATTCTAATGCGGTTAAACTGACTGCAAAATCCATCGGAAAAGCAGAAAAAGACATACGCGCCTTTAGAAACTCTGAGTACGAGGCAATGTACGCCACACGCGGTACTCGCGCGGTTGATGCTCCAGAAAGCCTTTTTGTAAAACCCTCTAGATTAAAAGGCAAATCGCCAAGCGAGCAAATGCGAATTATCGAAGGCGCCGCCAAATCTCGTCGTGCTCAAGTGGAAAGAATGCTAAATGCCACTGATTTAAAGGGCAAACCTGTGCTAACTCAGGCACAAGCGCGTGAAATTTTGAACAACATGGATGATGCTGTTTCAAGAATTCGTTCACGTTTGGGACAGCCAGATACAAGTGTGGCCTCAACACGCGCCGGAAGTCGCGCTGTATCTACTGGTGCTACGCCAGTCGATTTAACAGCTGCGACAGCGAACGCAATCGACACATCCATACCGACAGCGGTGCCGGCAACCACGGCCAGTTCCTCAGGAACAACCGCGGTCATTGGTACGTCAGCCACATCTGCGTCAACAAGTTTTACCAATACAGCCATTTCCTTTATCGATAGCTTACCAAAAGTAGATATCCAAGCTATTGCAAGTTCGGCAACAAAAATGAACAAAACTCTACAACAACAGTTAGATAATTTTCAGTCATTTGAAGCCCGAGCACGTGCAAATGCCGCGGCTGCGAATCCCTCTGCGACAGCACGCTCCTCTGTGTGGGCAAACCAAAGCAATCGAGCCATTTCTAAAGATGCGCTTCGCCGGCATAGGGAAATTGAGGAACTTTATAAAAAAGGTATTATTAACGATGAGCAAGCTCATGCTATGCACGACATCGTTCGTGTAACCGAAAACTCGGCTACAGGTACAGCGACTCGTTACAATACTCAGTATATCGTGACTCCAAATACGAACCCGTCGACCTTCGTTTTAAGAGAGCGAAACGCACCGATAACTGCCGCGAGTGCCGCGAGCGCAGCTGGTTTAGTGTTAAAACGTTCGACCTACTCGGATGGTGCATCTCTCACGACTAACAAACAAGTTCAAGCGACATCTGATGCTGCCAACGGACAACGCTACAGTGAAGATACAGTTAAAGCCTCCGCCGTGGTGGTACAAAAATTAACAGAGAAGCCAACGTCCATTAGTAACGAATTTTCCAAACTAAAAACAGAGACGGAAATTTTAGACCGCGCAGATGATCTGCGAGTGAAAGTTAAAACACTTCAGAACAATTTGCCCGCAGATGCTGATGCCGATGCAAAAGATGCTCTCGAAGAGTTAGTAAATGAAATTAATAGGGAACGAGACCGTGCCCTTGCCAGAATCAAACCTAAAGGTACAACGACACCTGCACCCGCATCAGATGATCCCGCAATTAAATTTGGAATTCCTATAGATCCTGATTCCGAGTAGACGTCAGGGGACCATTGATGTCCCCTTTTATGAATTGTTGAACAGCCGGGTGATCAAACTTTTTCGTTTCATCAACCGAACCCGTTAAAATTAAATCTGTATTGTAAACCATTCCGATCTTGTCTGCGATTTGATAAACGCGATTCATATCGTTTGAAATCACCACTATCGTAGATTTGTTTTTCACTTTCAAATCGGCAATCAAATCGATGATTTTTTTAGACGTGATGGGGTCTAAACCCGCAGTAGGATCATCATACAAAACAATTTTTGGATCCAGAGCCAATGCCCGGGCAATTCCTAGGCGTTTTTGCATCCCGCCGCTGATTTCATCAGGGTGCAGATTGCAGGCATGGCTGATTCCAACCGCATTTAGGTAGTGCCTACCGATTTCTGTAATTTCCTGTTCTGACTTTTGGGTATTTTCTCTTAACGCAAAACAAATATTTTCAAGGCACGTAAGCGAATCAAACAACGCATTTTTCTGGAAAAGCATCCCCATTTTCTTCAGCAGAACCAGTTTATCGGCATCTGAACGCTGTTTCCATGTCTTGCCCTCGATAAATACTTCCCCGGAGGATGGTTCCACAAGACCCGCGATCAACTTCAAAAGTAGTGTCTTCCCTTGACCGCTGGGACCAATCAGGCCAAAACTTTCCCCTGGCTGAATAGCCAGTGCTACATTTTTTAACACGTCCTGATCATCAAATCGGACCGATAAATTTCGCAGTTCTATTAATGGATTCACTATGACTCGCCTCAATCTGACTTGTAAGAAAACATATTTTCAGATTAGATATATTACCGATTCTAAAAGAGAAAATGTCAAATCTGAATTTGACCGGAATCAGTCCAACGCACCGAAGGAGTGAACACGAATGAACATTCACGAATATCAAGCAAAAGAAATCTTGCGAAAATTTAACGTAGCTACGCTAAAAGGCAAAGTAGCTCTTAACCCTGAAGACGCTGTTCAAGCAGCCAAAGAAATCGGCGGTTCGGTTTGGGTTGTCAAAGCTCAAATTCATGCCGGTGGTCGCGGTAAAGGTGGCGGTGTAAAAGTCGCAAAATCTTTAGACGAAGTGAAAGAATTCACAAAAAAAATGATCGGTATGACATTGGTCACTCATCAAACAGGCCCTGAAGGTAAACTTGTACAAAAAGTTTTCATCGAACAAGGCTGCAATATTCAAAAAGAATACTATGTAGCATGTCTTGTTGATCGTGTTACTGGTCGCGTGACAATGATGGCATCGAGCGAAGGTGGCGTAGACATCGAAGAAGTCGCCGAACATCACCCAGAAAAAATCAAAAAAGTAACGATCGATCCCGTGATTGGCTTAGCTGGCTTCCAAGCTCGTCAATTAGCTTTCGAAATCGGGATGGCTCCAGAAGTGGTAGCAAAAGCATCTAAATTCTTTGTTGGTTTATACCAAGCGTTCTTGCAATCAGATTGCTCAAGCGCAGAGATCAATCCTTTAGTTGTTACTAAAGAAGGTGATGTTCTAGCTTTGGATGCAAAAATGAATTTCGATTCAAATGCTCTTTACCGTCATCCAGAGGTTATGGAATTACGCGACCTTTCTGAAGAAGATCCAGCGGAAATCGAAGCATCTAAATTTGATCTAGCATTCATCAAACTGAACGGTTCTGTTGGTTGCCTAGTGAACGGAGCAGGTTTAGCGATGTCGACTTTGGATATTATCCAATTGCACGGCGGACAACCAGCGAACTTCCTTGATGTCGGCGGCGGCGCAAACAAAGAAAAAGTAACCGCGGCTTTCAAAATCATCCTTAAAGATCCAAATGTAAAAGCAATCCTAGTCAACATCTTCGGCGGTATCATGAAGTGTGACGTTATTGCTGAAGGCGTAATCGCAGCTTCTAAAGAAGTGGGATTAAAAGTACCTTTAGTGGTTCGCCTTGAAGGTACAAACGTAGAATTAGGTAAGAAACTATTAAAAGAGAGCGGTTTAAACATCACTCCAGCAGATGACTTAACAGACGCAGCTAAAAAAGCAGTTGCAGCAGCTAAAGGCTAAGAAAGGAAATCACTATGGCAATTTTAATCAATAAAGAAACACGAGTTATTTGTCAGGGCTTCACAGGAGCTCAAGGTACTTTCCATTCTGAGCAATGCGCAGCTTATGGAACTAAAATGGTTGGCGGCGTGACTCCGGGTAAAGGCGGATCAACTCATATTGGTCTTCCGGTATTCAACACGGTTTTAGACGCTAAAAAACAAACGGGCGCAAACGTATCTATGATCTTCGTTCCACCAGCGGGGGCAGCAGATTCAATCATGGAAGCCGTAGATGCCGATCTAGATTTAGTGATCTGTATCACAGAAGGTATCCCTGTTTTAGATATGGTACGCGTAAAAAGATTTATGGAAGGTCGTCGCACGCGATTGATCGGTCCAAACTGTCCAGGTGTTATTACTCCGGGACAATGTAAAATCGGTATCATGCCTGGCCACATCCACAAACCAGGTCGTATCGGCGTTCTTTCACGTTCAGGTACATTAACTTATGAATCAGTATTCCAATTATCTCAGCTTGGTTTAGGTCAATCTACATGCGTAGGCATCGGCGGCGATCCAGTAAATGGAACTAACTTCATCGACGTCTTGAAACTGTTCAACGACGATAAAGATACTGATGCTGTGATCATGATCGGTGAAATCGGCGGATCGGCTGAAGAAGAAGCTGCCGCTTACATCAAAAAAGAATTCAAAAAACCAGTGGCAGCGTTTATCGCGGGTGCATCTGCGCCTCCTGGAAAACGTATGGGCCACGCGGGCGCGATCATCAGCGGCGGAAAAGGCACAGCAGAAGCGAAATTCGCAGCTTTAGAAGATGCGGGTTGCAAAATTTCTAGAAGTCCGGCCGATATGGGCGCGACTTTAAAATCAATGCTAAAATAACTTGAAAAACCTATTAGGGGTGTTACTAACACCCCTGTCTATTAAAACGAGAACTTAAAGGGAGATTACAATGGGAATGGAAAGAACATTTTCTATCATTAAACCAAATGCAGTTAAGAAAAACGCTATCGGTGATATCGTAAAACATTTTGAAGATAACGGTCTTCGCATCGCTGCGATGAAACTAGCTCTTTTATCAAAAGAAAAATGCGAATTGTTCTATGCTGAACACAAAGAGCGCCCATTTTTCGGCGAACTAGTGAGCTTCATGACTTCAGGTCCTGTTGTTCTTATGTGTTTACAAGGTGAAGGCGCAGTTCTAAAAAATCGTGACCTTATGGGCGCAACAGATCCTAAAAAAGCTAACCCTGGCACAATCCGCGCTAAACACGGTGATAGCATCGGCGAAAACGCAGTTCACGGTTCCGATTCACTTGAGTCTGCAAAACGCGAATTAGCAATTTTCTTCGACAAACACGAATTCGCTAACTCTTAATTTTTAAAATTATAGATTAGAATTTGAAAGAGGCCCATGAGGCCTCTTTTTTTTGGGGTGCCAGGCTACTTTTACGTAAGCGGTGCGTCCGGAAAAGTAGCCTGGCACCTATTATGCGCCAAGTACAAATCGGCTACCAGTTCTTCAAATTTTTTCAGTTCTTCATTTTTGTTTTGTGCACGCAATATCGCTGCCGGATGCCAAGACGTCAGAATAACCGCAGCAAATGGGCTTTCTCTATGTATTTGTCCCCGTTCTTTTTGAATATTCACAAGCCGCCCATACAACGCAGTACCCGCCGTCATTCCCAAAGCTAGAATCACCTTTGGTTTGACTCTAGCAATCTCGGCTTCTAACCAAGGTTTGCAAGCTTGCATTTCTCGGCCATTGGCTTTTTTGTGAAGACGTTCTTTATCTTGAGGCTCCCACTTGAAATGTTTTACCGCATTTGTCAGGTAAATAGATTCACGCGAAATTCCTGCTTTCTCTAAAGCTTCAGACAAAACTTCTCCGGCAGGGCCGACAAATATTTTTCCCGATCTATCTTCCTCGTCACCCGGCTGTTCGCCCACAATCATCAATTCTGCTTGTAAATTTCCTTCGCCAAATACAGTTTGTGTTGCATGTCCCGCAATCGGACAAGCCGCGCAGGATTTTGCTTTCTCACGAAGTTCGCTCCAGCTGGCATTTTCCGGAACTTCGGCTAAATATCTTGGAACCGCTGCCATGTTTTGTAAACGCTTGGGCGTTTCGCGAATCAGTTGTTGTATCACCGCTGTCTCTGGCATACTGGCCCAATACTTCACCGGCATTTCGGTCTTCATCATTTTAACTTTTAATCGAGCAGGATTGAAAATCGATTTATAGTAAGTTGTCCATAATTCATCAAACGAATCCGTATGCTCAAACTCGTTTTGCAGAATTCCTTTTGAAAAGCTGAGCTCTTTTAAATCCCAGTGTGCCGATAGATCAGGAGTAAAAATCGACCAAGGTCTATCACCGAATCGTCGCACAAAGAATGGCGCCGCCAATTCTAAACAACGATGTTCGGGGTTGTGCCACGCCACGTAGGTTTCCTGGCCATCGACTTCTTTTTTCTTGAAGCGAACAAACGCATGCATTTTATGAATATCGCGACTGACGGATTTGGCCCACACGTCGGCTTTACGAACATCATCATTCACAGAAACTTTTAGAAGGTTTTTGTTTTCATGATTCATTCGATAAATCAATCGGTACAATAATGACCAGCGATCGGCATCGCGAACGCACGCTACGTATTGCGCGAGTTCCAAGAATTCACTCGTCACTACCGGTCGAGTCAACGGCTTGGCGGCAAAATCCTGTTCCATAAACAGGCTCGGACTTTGCGCCCAGTCTGCCTTTTCTGGCGCGACCCCTTGCTGCAACAGGAGCCGCGCCCGGCTTCGCCAATCATCAAATTTAATCTCTTCGCCAATTGAGTTCAAATTTCACCCGTCAACGCAGTTGCAGCCACATCAAACAGGGACAGCTGAATTTCTGGGGGTTTCAGTCTGTCTTTCAGATTTTGAACATCGATCAAAAAGGCATCTGGATTATGATCTGACGTTGTAACGAAGTATTTTGTTTTAGCTAATGAAACTCTAATTTTTGACAAATCTAAAAGTGTTATCTTTCGATAGGGTCGCATTTGAATAATGCGCTCAACATTTCGAACGCCTAGTCCCGGGACGCGCAGCAATTCTTCCCGAGTCGCTGCGTTCACATCCACCGGAAAGAAACTGCGATTCTTCAGCGCCCACGAAGTTTTTGGATCTATATCCAAAGCCAAATTTGATTCTTCCACCGTCGTTAATTCCGCCGCTTTGAAATCATAGAATCGGATCAGCCAATCTGCCTGGTATAGTCGATTCTCACGAACCAAAGATGGTTGCTGCGACGGCAACAACACATCTGCATCGGGAATGGGACTATAAGCGGAATAGTATACTCGCCTTAAAGAATAACGCTGATACATTTTTTCCGATGCGTTTAAAATCAACGCATCCGAACTTTGGGTCGCTCCGACTATCATCTGCGTCGTTTGCCCAGCCGGAGCAAATTTGGGAACAAATCGTGTTTTCCTTTTCTGTTCTTCTTTTGTTTCAGAAACTTTTTCTGAAATCTGATTCATTGATGTTGTTGCTGCCGAAATTGTTTTTGCAGGTGCTAAAACATTTAGATCCGCCTGCGTTGGCATTTCTACATTGGCACTGACCCTATCGGCCCACAAACCAGCTTCTAAAATTAATTCTTTTGAAGAGCCCGCGACTACTTTTAAATGAATGTATCCATTAAATTTATGATCTTGCCTTAAGCTGCGCGCGACTTGAATCAACATTTCCATCGTGGCATCCGAACTGTTGATAATTCCAGAGCTTAAAAACAAACCTTCGATGTAATTTCGGCGGTAAAATTCCAAAGTTAAATTGACGATTTCTTCCGGAGTAAAACGAGCGCGCTTAACTTCGCTGGTGACCCGGTTCACACAGTATTTGCAGTCATAGATGCAAAAGTTGGTCATTAGGATTTTAAGAAGACTGATGCAACGACCATCAGGTGCATAGCTATGGCAAATACCCATTCCTTCGACATTACCCATTCCATTTTTATCACGTTTTCGTTCGGATCCACTGCTGGAGCACGAAGCATCGTATTTTGCCGCATCGGCCAGAATCGCTAGCCTTGATTTGATAGAGTCCCAATCCATAGTCTTCATAATTTACATATAACTTACATATGTAACTTGAACAACTAGGAAATGAATATCTGGTCCTCAAACCTAGTATATGGCATATTCGCCGGTTATCGGCGGATAATTATGTATAAAGTGGGCGATCAGTTTCAAATAACAATAGAGAAAATGGCGAATCGAGGAAAAGGTCTAGGTCGCATCAACGATCAGGTTGTCTTTGTTCCTTATTCGGCTCCGCAAGACATATTAACTGTCAAAGCTACTAAAGTAAGTAAGAACTTTATCGATGCGGAAATCATTGAAATAGTTAAGCCTAGCGATCTGCGTATAGTTCCGGCCTGCGAGTATTTCTCTGTTTGTGGTGGCTGTCATTTTCAACACTTGGCCTACTCAACGCAAGTTTCGATCAAAGATCAATTGGTGAAAGAAACCTTACAAAGAGCCCTTGGTCAAATAGATGAATCTGTTTTTCAATCACCTATTGCTTCACCTCAAGAATGGCATTATCGCAACCGAATCCAAATTCATATTGAAAACAATGATTTTGGTTTTATTAAAAGAAATTCAAATACAGTAGTTCCCATAAAAAACTGCAAAATCGCAGAACCAGCTCTGAACAAGGCTTTGACGGATTTAAAAAATTCCAATTCAGTTAAAGGCGCAGAAAAAATCGAATTACTGATTGATAAAAATTTGCAGGTTCACCAACGCGATCTAAATTCGCAAGGTCAGCCGGTTTTGTTTTCTCAAGTTAATCGTTTTGCAAACCAATTGTTGGTGGATTCCGTAGTTGATAAAATCGCTCGCTTTCAACCCAAATCGAAAGTCTATGATTTCTATTCGGGAGATGGGAATTTCCTGTCAGCAATATCTAAAAAATTGCCAAAAAATGAAGTCATCGGTGTCGAGTTAAATCCCGGCTTGGTGCGCCTAGGACGTAAGGAAATTGCCGATCAAAAATTAAATGCTCATTATGTTCAATCGACCGTGGAAAACTACTTAGAAACTGTGTCAATCAGCGCTGGGGATACTATTCTTTTAGACCCACCACGTACAGGCTGCGATCCAAAAGCGATGTATGTCATTGGATCTGCTGTCAGAAACAAAGTCGTTTATGTCAGCTGCGAGCCGACAACCCTAGCCAGAGATCTACGTTTGCTTAAAGAAACCGGCCGAAAATGGGGCCTCTCTTTTCGTCTAGAAACAGTCCAAACTCTGGATATGTTCCCTCAGACCGAACATGTTGAAACTGTGGTGGAATTCTCGATCGATAAGATTGACACCCTTTCGACAACCCACTAACTTTAAATGGATGCTATTAAAGTGTACATGGCCCATTCTTATGGTGATTTTTTTCCTTGGTGGTTGCGTTTCTATGCGTGCGAACCAGGAAAAAGCTGTACTTTTACAAGCTAACGGACAGTCACTTTACGAAAATCAAAATTATTCATTAGCACTAAAGGAATTTCTAGCTGCCGAAAGCAACGATCCCGAAAATGCTTCGATTCAAAATAACTTGGGATTGACGTACTTCATGAAAGAACGCTACCAAACTTCGATCAAGCATTTTGAAAAAGCAGTTCAATTAGATCCAAAGTTCACAGACGCCAGAAATAACTTAGGCCGAACCTACACAGAAGTAGGTCGTTATCATGATGCTGAAAAAGCTCTAACGATTGTATTGAACGATCTAACTTATCCGGCGCAAGAGCGTGCATACATCAACATGGGTTTGAATTATTTCAATCAAAAGAAATTTGCTCAAGCGAAAAATAATTTTGCAAAAGCCATTGATGTGCAACCAGATAATTGTTTTGCACACACTTATTACGGTCGATCATTTTTTGAATTACAAAACTACAGCGCCTCTATCGAAGCATTAGATAAAGCCATCGAGTTCTGCCAAAAACTTCTTATCGATGAGCCTCATTATTATAGTGCACTTTCGTACTATCGCTTAGGCGAAAAACAAAAATCAATAACTCGCTTTGAAGAAGTTATTAAGCTCTACCCTAATGGAAAATACGCCGATAAATCCAAGGGTATGTTAAATATTATAAAAAGGTAATCTCGATGAAGAAGACTGGGGAATTTTTAAGAAAAGCACGGGAAGATAAAGGTCTATCCATTCATGAAATTGGACTGTCTTTAAAAATTAATCCAAAAATCCTCAAGCAAATAGAAGAAGGTGACAAAGATAATTTGCCAGCCAAAACCTTCCTTCGTGGATTCGTTCAGTCTTACGCTTTATTTTTAAAAGTTGATCCCAATGAAGTGCTAAGAATTTTTTCTGACGAAATGGGAACTACGAAGCCGAACCAAATCAGTTTGACATCAGGCCCACAAATTCGTGGTGCTGGTCTTGAAATTGAAGATCCTGAAAACAAAGACGATTTAGGCATCAAACGTCACACTGGACAAAACTTCACTAAAGAAAAATTTGAATTTAAAAATATCGGTATTGGCATCGTTGTTTTTGTTCTGTTGTTAAGTTTAATTGCGGTTAGAAAAGTTGTTGAGAAATATCAGAAAGAAGCCGAAGTCGATGTGGCTAAGACAGAAGAAAACTTAAAAACAAACAATAAAATTGAATTACCTCAGCCGCCGCCTCCGGTGACTCTTCCTCCGACAACGGAAGTTAAGCCAAATACCGCCGACACAACTCTTCCTGCCGATGTAAAAGCACCACAGCCTACGTTACCAACAACTCCTGCTAACACCACGGCAACAACAGCAACGACGGCTCCCACAAAACCAACTAGCAATCCACCACCGCAAACACCAAATGCAGTTTCAACAAACCCAACAGATCCAACCGGCCCTAATACAGCCAGCCCAAGTCACAACTCCGGCATTCAAAATAAGCCGACTCAAATAGCTCCGCCGCCGACGACAACTACAACAGCAGTGCCACCGGCAGCTAAGCCGCCTGTGACTGCACCGGTTGCTACAAACACAAACAAACCAGTTGTGACTACAACTCCAACGGCTGCCGCGACCACGACACCTCCTGCAGCAACGGCAGCGACGAAACCAGCTACTGCTGACCCTACAGCTGCCGCGACACCCCCGCCGCCGCCAAAACCAAAAAATATCGAGTTAGTTATCGAGGCATTTGAAACTGTTGAAATCGAAATGACTCAATCGACTGGCAAAGTTGAACGAATTAAAATGTCCCCAAGCCAAATCCAAACATTCAAAACAGTTTCTGGTGTGAAATTGAATATCAGTAATGGTGGTGCCGTAAATCTAATGGTAAATGGCAAAGATTTAGGTGTACCTGGCGATTTAGGGAAACCGAAACGAGTCTCGTTTTAGTGAGTTTTTTCTATCAGATTTTTTGGCTTTCTTTACTAGTAAAATTAGTAATAGCCTATTTTCTACCGCTATTACCCGATGAAGCCTACTACTGGCTTTGGTCAAATCATTTACAATTAAGTTACTACGATCATCCCCCAATGATAGCGTGGCTTTTTCGACTAGGGCATTTTCTAGAACCTTACGGACACGCCATTAGATATCCTTCAGTTATTTTGTTTCATTTCTCGTTAATCATTTGGAAAGAAATATTTAACGAACTAAAAATCCCTACGGATTCTCTTAACAAATTTCTATTATTTATATTGCTAGTGCCCTATCTTGGATTCGGGTCCATTATTCTTACCCCAGATTTGCCTCTGATGTTTTTTTGGCCGCTCAGTTTATATTTTTTCATTCGTTTAACCCAAGAAACCAAATGGTCGAATTACGCGTGGCTTGGAATGAGCTTAGGACTTGGCTTCCTGTCTAAGTATCATATTGTTTTATTTTTATTATGCGCCGTAATCTATTTAAGCTGTGAAAAAAAGTGGAACGTGCTTCGCTGGAAATACATTGGCTTTACGTTTATATTCGGATTGCTCTTCTCCCTGCCTGTTATTATTTGGAACGTGAACAATAATTTTCAGTCGTTCGCTTTTCAGCTACAGCACGGGTTAAAATCTGATCGCTGGAAATGGGTATGGCCGTTGGAATATGTAGTCGGCCAGTTTTTTATGTTGATTCCACCGCTAACTTTTTATTTTTTCAAAAACCGAAGGGTAGAAAACCTAAAACCGCTGTATTATTTCACAATTGGAGTACTTGGTTTTTTCCTACTGACAAGTTTTAGATCGTCCGTAGAGATGAATTGGACATTGATGGCGTTTCCAACTTTTTTTGCTTTGGTCGCATCCGTAAATATACCTAAGCGAACGTTTACAATCATCACGGTAATTTTAGCGACATTAAATATTGCCCTGATCGGATCTATGTTCTCTGGTTACTACGCTCACGGAAAAATTTTTGAACCGTTTTTCTTTGAAAGCCAAAAAGAAAAAGTAGAAAAATTTAAACCGCTCTACGGCATCAATTATCAGATCTCTTCGTCACTATGGTATTTTTCAAAAACTCCTGTTTATAAAATTGAAGACGCCAGTCGTTTTGATTTTTTTGATACATTGAGAACAGATCACCCTGTCGAAAAAACTATTTACGTATTTAAAGAAAAGACAAACGAATATCCGGATTGGGTCTACAAGTTAAAACCAAAAATGGAAATTGTAGATCAGATGGATCGCGGTTATGTTATTGAGAAGCTGGAGTTTGAATGAAGGTTTTTGGCTTCCTAACATTCTTAATAATGACCTATTTCGTTTACGGGTTCTATATTTCTCAAAACGATTTGAAAATTGTAAATCCGACACTTAAGAAAATCGCAGAATCTAGTTATTATGATTACAAAGGCGTGCTTAACGTCCATTCTGATTTAAGTATCGGTTCAAGCCCCATCAATCAAATTATCAAATCGGCTAAAAATGCTAAACTGGATTTCATGATCTTGACCGATCTGAATGAATTCTCGGAAAAAAATCTTGTTGAAGGCTATTTCGATGAAACACTCATTATGAGTGGTAGCAAGATTAGTTATTTAGATTCACGATTCATGGTCGTTCCCTTTCAAAAGCAAACATTAGGTCGTAATTTGGGTGAAGCCCAGGTTAAGCTGGCAGATTTACTATCTCAGGAAACTAGTAATGATTTTCTAATCATCCTTGCCCACCCATTTAAATCCGGATTCTCTTGGTCAGGTCCCCTGCCGCAGGGTCTTGATGGGATTGAGCTGATCAATTTAAAAAGTTTGTCTCAACGTGCATTTGATCTTTCGAAGTTGTCGCCCCTATGGAGTCTGTTTGTTTATCCCTTCAATGCAACGTTGTCTTTCGTTCGTTTATTCAACGAGCCTTCTGAAGAATTGACTTTGCTTGATAGTTCACACGAATACGGCAAGTACTATGGATTTTCCGGCGCCGAAGCTTCGGCCCGCGCGATTCCCATAGCTAATTTTTTGATTAAGTTTCCGTCGTATCAAAAAACGTTCGAAATGTTTTCCAATCATGTTCTTTTAAAGTCGGAACTGACGGGAAATGTAAAAAGCGACAAAACGAAAATTCTGTCGGCTCTAAAGGCTGGAAATTTTTATTTGGCATTTGATATGCTTGGCGATCCAAAGGGATTTTCTTGTGTTCTAGAAGACCGGTCAAAATCTTTCCTGATCGGTTCGAAAGTCAAATTAACTAAAAATATGAAGATGAAAATTCGACTACCGCAAACACCAAACTATTTTTTCGAAACGGTGGTGTATCGCAACGGAAGTCGATTTAAAACGGTGAATGAAAGCGAAGCTGAAATCGAAATAAATCAACCTGGTGTTTACCGAGTTCAGGTCCGCGTGAGCCCCTATTTCCCGTTGCCAGACGCCACTAAATGGATTACTTGGATTTATACGAATCCATTCTATGTTCAGAACTAAAACGGGAGCTTGTAATGAAATTTATCGCATTTGACTTAGAAACTACTGGCACAGTACCCGGCGCTGATTCTATCGTTGAAATCGGGGCCGTTCGTTTTGATAATTTTCAAGTAGAAGCCATCTATTCTACATTAGTGAACCCCAAAAAACCGATTCCGGCAGCAGCATCTCGCGTAAATGGTATTTCGGATGCTATGGTTGCTAACAGCCCACTTATTGAAGATTTACTGCCATCATTCGCCGAGTTCTGCGAAGATCTGCCAATGGTTGCCCACAATGCATCTTTCGACGCTCAGTTCTTAACAAGCGATATTAAGAAATTTGAAACAACTGCCCCACGAGGCGTAATTCTTGATACTCTTCCGATCGCCAGAAAAATTCTTCCTGGTTTAGCCAACTACAAATTGGGAACGTTAGTGCAACATTTGAAAATCCCAAGCTCAGAATTCCACAGAGCCGAAGCCGATGCTACGTATTGCGGTAAATTATTTATCGAATTGTTAAGCAGAATCACTTCAGGTGGACAAGCTCCACGCGTTGAAAATTTAGTAGCCTTAACAGGACGACCAGAAGCTCGCTTCCCGCAGATCATTCGCCAACCAAAACAACTGGACTGGTTAGCTGATCTTTAGAAAATAAAACATTCTGATTGTCTTAGCCGTGGATATTTAAAACTGCGGCTATCAATTAAGTTCGTTAGATTGTAACGTGAGAATCGATCGCTAACTTTTTACGACCAGAGAATCCTTCATTGTATCCATGAAAGAACGTGATTTGGCTTTCTGGGTATTTCCAACAGAAATAACCGCCACCGTTATCGAAATCACATAACCATAAGCCTTTTGGACGAAGACCTAATTTTTCAATTTTAGTCTGCCAAAGTTCGATGTATTTGTTTACTTGTTCTTCCAGTTCTTGGGCCTTCTGATTTTTTTTGTCAGGAAAAGCTTCCAATTGATTGATCAACTTTTTTACTTGGCGACTTGATTCCTCCGTCAGTTTAATAACCAGCGGAAGAAGCTCATTTGCCTCTTCTAAAGTGAACAATTTTTTCTTGTTGATTGCGAAAACTGTAGACACAAAATTCTTATGTCCGAGTACCATTTTTGTTTCAAGGAAATAAGTAGAGTAAATTCTTAATTTGTAGATTTTTTAAAGTGGACACTCAGCGTTGCCCTGAAAATAAGCATGGAATTACTCCATGGTTTTGGACATCTCAAAGGCTTGACCACCGCCCAAGATAAGGATCAGCAGCAGAACAACCGCTATCAAAACATACTTAAAAAAGTTTCCTAACGTAAACGATTCCTCGTCTTGAGCGAGAACTTTTTTCCTCGCTTCAGGAGGCGGTTTTACAATCGATTTTCTTCCAGGAACTGAAAATTCTTCACTGCTTTTGGGAACTGACCTTGGGGAAGATTGTATTTTTCTCTCAATCTTTTTCTTTTCATCTTCAGTCATACCTGTAACGTATATTCCACGCCCATTTTTACTTGATAATTGCGTTGTTTTTTGCCGAACTTTGAAAAAACGATCGTCTTTACTATTCAGATTACTCACGTATCGTGTTCCGCCGCCACCAGCATCATCATTGGCGCCACCGGAGCCACCATCAGACGATCTCTTTAAAAACGAGCTTTTGCCAAAAGCGCCGCGACGACTGCGTGAACCCGCATAGCTGTTGCCACCGCCGCCGCCATTGACAGAACTGCCATCACCAGAAGCGCCGTCTGGATTACTGCCATTAGCTGACGTATTACCGTTGCTATTTGTTCCATTGCCGTTGCTACCGTTATTTCCATTTCCACCGTTTGACCCAAGTGTACCATTACCCGCGGTGGCCTTGCCGCCAGTGAGTGAAAAACTACATTTTGATTCCGTATCTTTCATTGTGTTTTCAACTCTGATGGCCGGCAGCTCACCGGATGTCAGTAAACATGCGACGTAGGTGCCCATAAAGTTTTGCAAGAAATTCTGCATTGGTTTAAAAAGATTTGCCATCGCTAACAAAATCATTGTTACCGTAATAAATAGCAGCAAGAGGTATTCAACCATACCTTGCCCTTTTTGATTTAATCGTGATGAGTACTGAATTTTGGACTCGACCATGACCTGCTTTCTTGTATAATAATACCAATGCCTCTACTAAATTACGATTCTCAAAGATCCAACACCTGTCTAAAGATTGTTCTATCGGTAATCTTTGTCTCTATTTCGGCATTTTCAGAAGAAGAGCTAGTCCTGGACGAAATAGAAGATGCAAAAATCGAAAGTCCAGCGACTCAAAACAAGACAAAGCCCATAGAAAAACCAGCAACGAAACTACTTCAACCCTCCGCGCCTCAGCCAGCCGCGTCTCAGCTTGAGACAACGGCTGCAAAGCCGGCACCCAAGCCAAGTACAGCTCCTATAGCAGCGCCAGTAAAAGAAAGTTATGCTACTCAGGCCACTAAATTAATTTTAGAAAAAAAGTATCAACAGGCAACTGAGATACTATGGAAAAACATCGAACACCTTACAGAAACCGAAATGATTCTTTTAACGAAGGCCCATTATCTTAATAAAGATTATTTCGAAACAATGAAGGCTGCCAATCTAGCTTTGGCAAAAAACGAGCAAAATTTTGAAGCCCTTACCTATTTGGGCCTGGCCCAACTAAGAAGACGTAAAGATCGCGAAGCTAAAGAGTATTTCCGCCGAGCCAATGAAGCCAATCCTACTTACTTGCCCGCAATTAATGGCCTAGTGGAAATCTACGAGAAAAGTAACAACTACTACGAGTTACGTTTAGTTTACTTGGACTTGATTAAACACACGGGTGAAAAACCAGAATTTCTAACTAAACTTTGCGATATCAACACAAAAGACGGGATCACGGAACAAGCACAAACTTACTGCCGTAAAGCCATTCAAGCCTCTCCGGACGTTCCAGAAAACTATTCAAACTTAGGGATCGTATATAAAAATATTCATGACCTTCCTAAGGCAAAACAACAATTGCAAATCGCGGCAGACAAATTTCCTAAATCGGACATAAATCAACTCAAATATGCTCAATTTTTGGAAGAACAGAAAAATTATATAGAGGCATTCAAGTACTACGGTCGCTGTGTAAAGATTAACGAGTTTGTTGAAAACTGCTGGGTTGGCTATACGTCTTCAAGTTACCAAATCCAAAAATTTTCCGAAACTCTGGTAGGCCTAAAAAAAGCCTGTAACTTTAATAAAAAGCACTCGTTTTTAGGCCGCAAAGCTTCTTCTTTTGCGCGATCTTCTAAGCAAGAAGACTGGGCAAAGAAGATTGATACTTTAGCCGAAATCTGCGGAAATTAGTTATTTTCTGAATGATGAAAAAGTTCTTTAATGCCGGGAGTGATCGACCTGATCACTTCGAATTCAAAACCAATCTTACCTTGGGCCTTCCTGTTCTCTAAAATGACCTGCAGTTGATCCGAATGAGCGTCGGCACCTGTTAGCAGCAATAAAACTTTCGGCTCGCTATAGCGTAATAGACGCAAATCTACGATAGGGTATTGTTCTAGGTCGATCGTTTGCAAAAATTCGAATACATCACCGATAAACGAGGTCTCGACAGAAAGCATAAAATCAGCAACCTTGTTTGAACTTAGGCTCAAATAGCTTTCAACGACTTGTTTTTTTAAACCTGGAAGCCATGTTTTTTTATGGCCCGGTTTTATTTTTAAATCAGCCACCAGTTTTTCGCCGCCGTTTTCGAAATGCACTAGGACTTGTGACCATTTGCCAATAACAGAACAATCTAGTAAATGCCCACCACCAGCCGCTAATTGATTAGCAACGTTAAGCGCCTCACCATAGCTCTCTGTCCATAAGACAAACAAATTTATCACTGGATTATCTCGCCGGCCTCACTGATTTCAACGATCTCGCCGATTAAATCATACTCAAGGCTGTCAGTAATGCGAACTTTAACAATTTGGCCAACATCCGCAGTACCTGAATTGATCAACGTTACACCGTCAATATCGGGCGCCTGCTGTGAATTACGACCTTGCAATAGAAGATCTGTTTCTTCACTAAGGCCCTCAACTATTACGTCTAACACTTTACCGATCATACGCTTTTGAAGTTTCTTAGAAATTTTCTGTTGAGTCTTCATTAGAGTATCATGACGACGCTGTTTAGTTTCATCATCTAACTGATCAACCATTTTACCCGCTGGCGTATTTTCCTCTGGCGAGTAAGAGAAACAACCGACACGGTCAAATTCATTTTCTTTGATGAATTCCACTAATTCATTGAATTGCTCCTCTGTTTCCCCAGGGAAGCCAACGATAAACTGAGTTCTAATAATCGCCTCTGGCATCAATGTTCTGATGTTTTTAACAACCTCAGTGATTTCCTCTTTGGTCATCTTACGATTCATTTTCTTAAGCACTTCGTTGTTGATATGTTGAAGAGGCATATCGAAATATTTCACGATTTTTTTAGAATTTTTTATTAGTTTTAATGTCTCCATATCAAGTCCATCTGGATATAAGTACAACAAACGAATCCATTGCAATCCTTCAACTTGATCAAGAGCTTTTAGCAATTCATACGGCGACTCTTTCGCTTCTGGATTCTTGCGTTTTAAATCCCAACCGTAATCCGTAAAGTCGTGTGAAATAATGATGATTTCTTTTACACCACCGGCAACAAGAAGCTTAGCTTCGTTCACGACGTTGTCGATTGTACGCGATTGCAGGTTTCCGCGAATTAATGGAATCGCACAGAATGCACAACGCTTCAAACAACCTTCGGAAATTTTCAAATAGGCACGGTGTTTTGGCTGCGTATTCACACGTGGGGTTGATGAATCTTGCAAGTATGTTGGCAAGTTAAAGAATGTCTTCTTTTCACTGCCTTTCTTATTTTCATCTAAGATTTTATTAATATTTTGGAACTCCCCTGAACCCACAAATAAATCCGCTTCTGGTAATTCATCAACGATGTCAGACTTATAGCGTTGAGTTAAACAACCGGCAACCACGAGACGTTTGATTTTGCCTTGCTTTTTCAGCTCACCCATTTCAATGATTCTTTGAATTGATTCACGTTTTGAATCTTCAATGAAACCACACGTGTTAATGATCACGGTGTCCGCTTCCTCTTCTTCAGCCACGATTTTGTAGCCGTCTTTCATTAAGGTACCGACCATAATTTCTGTGTCGACTAGGTTTTTAGGACAGCCTAAGCTAATGAAGTGGACTTTGTTTTCGGTCGTTGGCTTTTCAACTTGTTTCATAACGTAATCACCTGTGCGTCTTTTGGAGGCGCGTAGTTAAACAATTTCGATTTTTCTTTTTTGCTAAATTCAACGTTTTTAAAATTCATATCGGTTTGGTTGCCGATATCGTCTTTGAACGAAACCGCGCTGATTTTTTTGCCCGCGATATGAATAACTAGATCTTTAATTTGCAGATCACTGCCTTTCGGTTCTAAGAAATACAATTTCTCATCTTTCAAAGACTCTGTCTTTAGAACTTTAAAATTCTTTTTTACTTCAGACGTTCCAAGCAGTGTAGCCACCAAGATTTGTTTTTTTGTATTCTTGTCTACTTTTGATTTTGCTACTTGAATCGGTCCCGGTAGCTCTGCACTCGGATGTTGTACATTCCAAATTGTCTTTCCATCAAAAATAATTTGAGTTTTTTCCGGAGTATCTGTGTCCCAGCGAAATTTTGATTGTGACAAATAAATCTTGCCAACAAATTTTGTTTCTTTGCTTAGGACTTTTGATTTTACTGTCTTCACAACATCCATACTGACTAATTTTGAGTTGCGATATTTTGAAACCACTTCGTCGAGTGACGAAGTAGCCGCGTCAGCAGATACATTTAAGAAAAATGTAAAAAACAAAAAAAGAAGAGGAATAATAAATTTCATCATTCCTTTATATATCAAACACTTAGGGTTTTCACTCTCTAATTATTAACGATAACGCTTTTACATGGCCTAGTTTCTTTAGATGGGTCTGTGCTGCCTGGATCGTTGTTCCAGTCGTTATTATGTCATCCACAAAATAGACGTGGGAAAATTTTTCATCTATGTCTTGCCTTAAAACGAACTTATTTCCAATAAGGGTTTGCCGTTCGACCCGATTCATGCGTTTTTGCTCTTTAACATCTAGTCGCTGAAGCGCACCCAATACAGGTATTCCCGTCACCCGAGACAGAGAGCTTGCAAATAGAAAAGCATGATCTTTGATATCATTAATAGCCGGACAGGGTACAAACACCGATGATACAGCGGGCGTGTCGTGTTTTATCCACTCGGCCAAAAACCGCTCTGCGTAGTGATTCCAGGCCTTTTGCTGCCATTGACCCTTTAGAGCAAGAGCCAATCGATTCAATATTCTGTTTCTATCGCGTTGCCATCGAAACAACGACAAGCAGGGAACGTTCTTAATTTCTCTAGGCTGTTCCATGGAATTTCCAGCGACGGCAAACAGTTTTTGTTCGCATTGATAACATAATAATGAACCTCGCACGCTGAACGAGTTACAATGCAGACACGAATGAAGGCCGATAGATAGAAATTCTGGAAACATTCTTTTTCTGTTCTGCGAATTTGAAACCCATGTATAAATCGATACCGCGAACAGGGGGTTCAAACTGTTTGGTATGATTTCGAGAACTGGCTTTTTAAGGGTTATGATAAGGAAGATTTTTTAGAATCGTAAAACCACGATAGATTTGCTCAAGCAAAACTACCTGCGCCACCAGATGATTCAAGGTAAATGGGGACAAATTAACTTTTAACGACGCTCGTTTTTTTATTTCGTCACTTACGCCATAGGGCCCACCGATTAAAAAATAGACCTGCTTTTTCCCCGATCCCAGAATTCGGTTTAAATGTTCCGAAAATTTAACGGAATCCATTGTTTGGCCTTTTTCGTCTAGCAAAACCAAAAAATCGTCAGGTTTAAGAATATCTAGTACAGCCTGGCCTTCTTTGCGAACACGGACTTCGCGTTGATCGCGATCATTGGTCTGAGCTTTTAAGGTTTTAACTTCAAATGGCAGAAAGTGAGAGATTTTTTCTGTGTAGACGTCATTGGCGTTTTGAAACCACGGTTCTTTACTAGTTTGAAAATTAAGTAAAACGAGTTTCATTTACGCCAACTTCTATCGAGTATCGGTTACTTCAATAAATTATTTTTCAATGGAACAGCATCTTTCCAAAGTCTTTCTAAATTGTATTCTTGGCGAACGAAATCGTAGAAAATATGGATGATCAAACTGCCGTAATCGATGACTACCCATCGACCTTCTTCGGTTCCCTCAACACTTTGAGGTAACAAATTAAACTCATCTTTAACAGCACCAATTAACGATTCCGCCAATGAAACCGCATGGCGAGTAGACGTACCCGATGAAATCACAGTGTATTCAGCCGGTGCGGACATATTGGTTAAATCATAACTGTGAGTCATGATGCCCTTTTTGTCGTCTAGAATTTGTGAACAGAATAATGCAAACTGTTTGTAGTCTTTAACTTTCTGACCGAAATCCCGATATAAACCGTGTTCTTTAATGTAGTTTTCAACTGATAACGGCAAATATTTAGTAACCGGACGACCTGTACGCAGTTTTTTACGCAATTCCGTCGATGACACTTCGATATCTTCAAGTGTTACAAATTGTATACTGCGACCAGTAGTTAATTCGATGAAATTAAATTCCAAGTCAGCCGTTAAATCTTGTAAGAATTTTGGCAAATCAGATTTCTCATGTGGAATTTCGTGACCAGGACGAGTTGTTACGATTAAATTCGTCTCTTCCAATATTTTTTTATAATCTTTCCATTTATCAAATGTATCTAAATTGTCTGCGCCCAAAATCAAGAACAACTCTTTCGCTTCATACTGTTTACGATATTCTGCGATCGTGTCTTTCATGTAGCTCATACCCTTACGAGTAAGTTCTTGCGTGTCGACTTCAAAATGTTTTTCGTAACCCTGAACAGCGGCTTTGATCATGTTCAACCGATGTTCCGGAGCTGGTCCGTCTAATTCTTTTTTAAGTGGGTTTTGAAATGCTGGAATAAGAAAAACCTTATCTAAACCCATTTTACGTCTAACAGTTTCAATACTGTTGATATGTCCTAAATGTGGTGGATTGAATGTGCCACCGAATAATCCAATTTTCATACTTACTTCGCTTCCTGTTCAAATAGATTTTGCGTTAAGAACGTCATCAGCTCGGCGATATTTTTGCCAGTGTAAGCTGAGATTGCGATTGGTTTAACGTTAAATCGTTTTTGAAAATCTGATTTTAATTTTGTTAACTGTGCTTCTGATAATGTGTCGATTTTATTCAAAACGGCAAACTGAGGACGATTAGCCAATGGGAAGAAACCGTCTTTGTCTTTGTTCGCTTCATCGTACATTTTTAATTCATGATTGATATCTTCGTAGTCTTGCAAAGGATCACGTTGAGATAAACCGGATGCATCTACTAAATGGATAAAGAATTTTGTACGTTCAATATGTTTTAAGAATTGAATACCTAACCCGATACCTTGATGCGCGCCTTTTACAAGTCCTGGGATATCCGCTACCACAAAGGATTTAAAGTCCGCCACCTTAACAACGCCTAAATTTGGAACTAGAGTTGTAAAGGGGTAATCCGCAATTTTAGGTTTGGCCGCTGAAATTCTAGAAATCAATGTCGATTTGCCGGCGTTGGGAAATCCGATGATACCAACGTCTGCAATTAATTTTAGTTCTAAAGTTACTTCAATTTCTTCGCCGCCTTCACCAGGTTGAGCGTGCTCAGGAGCTTGATTCACAGATGTTTTAAAGAAGTGATTGCCTTTACCACCGCGGCCGCCTTTTAAAAGCGTGCATTCGTCCATCTCGGCTAAGTCGGCTAAAACTTGGCCTTCCATGTTTCTGACAATCGTACCTTTAGGTAAAAGCAGAACCATGTCTTCGCCATTAGCACCCGAAGACTTAGCCCCTTCGCCGGGCAGACCGTTCTTTGCGATGTATTTTTTATTTGCGCGATAATCGACAAGGGAATTTAAATGCGGAGTCGCTCTTAATATAAGATCGCCGCCTTTACCGCCATCACCACCGTCTGGGCCACCACGAGGGGTCATTGCCTCACGACGGAAACTTACTGCACCTGGGCCACCATGGCCGGAACCAATCACTATTCTAATTTCATCGATAAATCTCATAACTTTGAACTACTTTGTAATACGTAAGGTACTCTTTAGACCTTAAAAATAGAAAAAGGGAGTTAAAAACTCCCTTTGTAAAAACTCTATGTGAAAAAACTTGTTTTAATTAAACAGCTTGAGGGTAAACAGAAACTTTTAGTTTCATTTTACTCTCGCGTTCGAATTTAACAACGCCTTCGATAGTAGAATAGATTGTCCAATCTCTACCAACGCGTACATTGTTTCCCATATGGAATTTAGTTCCACGTTGTCTAACAATGATTGTTCCTGGCAATACTTTTTCGCCACCAAATCTTTTAACGCCTAAACGCTGACTATTTGAATCGCGTCCATTCTTGGTACTACCGCCCGCCTTCTTCGATGCCATACTAACTCCCTCTTACCTAATTCCGTTTATTTCTTAGTTGCTTTTTTAGATGTCTTTTTAGCTTTAGCTGATTTCTTAGCTGCCGCTTTTTTTGGAGACACTTTTTTAGCTGCTGCTTTTTTCGCTACTTTTTTAGAAGCTTTCTTCTTAGAAGTTAACGCTTTTGTTTCTTCTGAAGAAACAGATTTGCTGCTGCCGACTTTAGCTTCAACACGTTCTCTACGTGCTTGAACTTTATCTTGGATTCTTTGCGCTCTTACTGCAGCCATATCAGTTACTACTGGTTGAGAATCAGAAGTTGCTGTTTTGCCATCAGAAGTGATTGATTTAACAAAAATTTCTGTGAAAGGCTGTTTGTGATTTTTGAATTTTCTGAAAGAATGACGACGTTTCTTTTTGAATACGATCACTTTTCTGTCGCGACCTTGTTTAGTTACAACAACAGTTACTTTAGCACCTTTTACAAGAGGTTGACCGATAACAGTTGTGTCACCGCCAACAACAAGAACTTCAGTTATTTCAAATTCAGTTCCTAAGTTTTGTTCCAATTTTTCAACTTGAACTACATCACCAGGTTTTACAGTGTATTGTTTTCCACCAGTTTTAATTACTGCGTACATTATTATCCTCCACAGGATTCGGGATTAAACCTCGAAGTAAATGCCATTCCGACGGCACCCTGTCAATATTTTAATCAATTAATTTAATGAACTCTATAACAAGCTTTTTGAAAAATCAAAACATCAAATTAAAATTCTTCCCCGAAAGCTTCTCGCGAATATAATTTGGTTCTAAAGGCGTCAGATGCGAGGCGGAGTATCCAAAAAAGCGCGTAGGCGTACTTTAATGTACGCTGGAGCGATTTTTTGGAGCTGGGGCCGCCGAGGCACAACGAAGTCAGCTGGCGGTTTTAGGACCAAATCTTAGTCTTTGATGAACAGTTCGTACTGTTCGATGTGGTAAGACGGCTCGATTTTGAAAGTTACTGATTTCTTTAACTTTTTTTCAAGATGTTCCAGTGTTTTACCTTCGAATTCATAGATCCAATCGACGATTTCACTGCGGCAGTGAACCGCAAATGTGCTTTTCGAATTATCGATCATGCCGATTTCACGCTCTAGCTCGCGGAAAATCTCGTTCGCAACTGTTGATTTACGTTTGATGTAACCATGACCATCGCAGTAGCTGCAGGGTTCACACAGAGTCTTAATTAAACTAGGTCTAGTGCGTTTACGGGTCATCTCTACTAAACCTAGTGATGACATCGATAGAACATTCACTTTTCCGCGGTCTTTAAGAACTTCTTCTTTCAGGCCGTCTAAAATTTTTTCACGGTGAGATTCTTTTTCCATGTCGATGAAGTCGATAATAATGATGCCGCCGCAATTTCTGATTCGCAGTTGATGGGCAATCTCTTTTACGGCTTCTAGATTGGTTTTTAGAATCGTGTCTTCTAAATCCTTTTTACCAACAAATCGACCGGTGTTGACGTCAATAACCACTAATGCTTCGGCTTCATCGATAACGATGTAACCGCCCGATTTTAACCAGATTTTTCTATCCAGTGAGCGCGAAACCTCTAGTTCCACGTCGTATAAATCAAACAGGGGTTTTGGTTCTTCATACAGAATTATGTTCTGTTTATATTTAGGCATTAATTGCGTTACGAACTTGCTTACTTTTTTGTGAATTTCAGCGTCGTCCACCCAAACACTGACTACATCTTCGTTCATCAGGTCGCGCAAGGCGCGCAATTCAACTTCGATTTCTTGATGAACTAATCCTGGCGTTTTCTTTTTATCGTAGTTTTTTAAAACTTCTTTCGAAAGACGATCTAAATAGTCTACGTCAGACTTCAGATTTTCTTCCGAAGCGCCCTCACCCGCAGTACGTACGATAACGCCGCCCAGTGGATTAATTTTTTGAACTAAGTTTTTTAAACGATCACGTTCTTCTTCGTGTTCGATACGACGTGAAATGCCCAAATGACGAATTGTTGGCAAATAAACTACGAATCGGCCGGGCAATGAGATATGCGTCGTCAAACGTGCGCCTTTAGTCCCAAGCGGATCTTTGGCTACTTGAACTAACAGAGCTTGGCCTTCTTTAATTAAATCTTGAATCGGGGTTTTATTTTCGCTTTTCTGAGGAATGCCTTCTTCGTCGAAAACAGTTTCTTCTAGTGGTTCTTCGCGATCTAAATCAGGAATTGGGTAACTATCAGAATCTAGATCTTCACGAATGTCGCCCACATATAGGAAAGCGGCCTTTTCCAGACCAATATCCACAAACGCGGCCTGCATACCCGGAAGTACGCGCAGCACGACCCCGCGGAATATGGACCCAACCATGGTCGGAGATGTTTTACGTTCAATTTTAAGGTCAGTTAGGATTCCTTTGTCGACATAGGCAACGCGAGTCTCGTGAGGTCTAACGTTGATCAAGATTTCAGCAGCCATGGTCTATCCTTTTTCGGGCGGTGTACAAGATTGTCTAAAACAATAGTCCAGAGGAGTCTAGTAAAAGAAATTAATTTTAATAACTTAGACCTGTTTTGCCCTTATATTTTTCCTGGCTCAGCCGATTAGATAAATGATTAGAAATTGCTAAGGAGTAGGTTTTGGCTGCAATAGACGACTTATTTAAAATCATGGTGGAACAAAATGCTTCCGATTTGCATTTAACAAGCGGAGCGCCTCCCTATTTACGTCTGCACGGCAAAATGATGCCGCTGAACTACAAAGAGCTAACAAGCCAGGAAGTTCAGGGTCTTTTATTTGAAATTCTTACGGAAAAACAAAAAAAGTCATTTATCGAAAAATGGGAATTAGACTGCGCGTACACGGTTCCGGGTTTAGCGCGTTTTCGTTGCAATATCTTCATGCAAAGAAAAGGTTTAGCGGGCGTATTCAGGATCATTCCAGAAAAAATTAAATCAGCTCAAGAATTGAACTTACCACAAGGTATTTTAGATCTTATCGACTGCGATCGCGGGTTGATTCTTGTTACGGGTCCAACGGGTTCTGGTAAATCGACGACCCTAGCAGCGATGATACATGAAATTAACATGAATTCAGAATCGCACATCATCACGGTGGAAGATCCTATCGAGTTCGTTCATCAAAATATTAAATCAGTTATCAATCAACGTGAAGTTGGTTCTCACACGAAATCGTTCTCGAACGCCCTGAAAGCGGCTCTGCGGGAAGATCCAGATATCTTGCTGGTGGGTGAGCTTCGTGACTTAGAAACGATTTCCTTAGCCTTAACAGCGGCAGAAACTGGTCATATTGTGTTTGGTACTTTACATACAAACAATGCGGCGAAGACTATCGATCGTATCATAGACGTTTTCCCTTCTAGCCAACAAGCCCAAATTAGAACGATGTTGTCAGAAAGCTTGCGCGGAGTTGTAGCCCAAACGCTGTTCCCGCGTGCCGATGGGCAAGGTCGTGTGGCCGCGTACGAAATTTTGAAGAGCACGAAAGCGGTTGCGAACTTAATTCGTGAAGGTAAGATCCATCAAATTCCATCTGCGATCCAAACAGGTACCGGTGCCGGCATGGTTTCTTTCGAGAAATACATCGATGACTTGGTTAAAAAAGGTAAAGTGGCTCCGCACGATGCGAAATTATTCTTGGGTAAAGATACAGAAACAACGTCAGCTTCCACGAATGCCGTTAAGCGACCTGCATCTTAATTTGTAGCTACCATTGATATTGAAACGACAAAAGAGGCCAGCTTATATCCGGGCCTCTTTTTTTATTTGTAGAACGCTCGGCTAGCTGAACCTGAGTGGAAAGTGGTAACAGATTTTCATTGGCTGCCGAACGTTGACCGTAATTATCATACATCACGTAACTAACGCCGGCGAGTAAGCCGACCGCAACACCCGTCGTGATATTATCCGTGTGTTCCTGCGGTTTTCCATAAAAACTAAGAGTACTTAAACCCAAGATTCCGCCACCGATACTTGCAAATAAGATCGTTGCTGTCGTTCGTTTGAACGAAGACTGCGACTGTGCCCACGTTGGCGCGGCACTTACTAGTAACATCAATGCTGTAAAAATCTGCATGAATTTCATTAGTATCAACACTAGCGGTTACAATCATTTTTGACAAACGCTTTTGTTATCTATTTAATCAGGTTTATGGAAAATTTAGCTTCATACATCGATCACACCCTTTTAAAACCTGAAAGCCGTAAAGCTGACTTCGTTAAATTATGCGAAGAAGCTAAGACTCATCATTTCTTTTCTGTCTGTGTAAATTCACACTGGGTTCCGCCCTGCTCGCAGTGGTTGGCTGGATCTGGTGTAAAAGTATGCAGTGTCGTTGGTTTTCCTTTGGGCGCAAATCATTCTTCAACTAAAGCGTTTGAAGCGGACTGGGCCATTCAACATGGCGCGAGTGAAATCGACATGGTTATCAATATTGGCGCACTCAAAGATAAAGATTTTGCCTTGATTGAATTAGATATCAAAACCGTAGTTAAAGCCTGCCAAGGTAATACTTTGAAAGTGATCATCGAAACATGCTTGCTGACGGACGAAGAAAAAGTTTCAGCGTGCAAAATTATCGAATCAGCTGGCGCACAGTTTGTTAAAACATCAACGGGTTTTTCCACTGGCGGCGCACAATTAAGTGATATCGTTTTATTTAAGAACAACTTAGGCAAACACATGCAAATCAAAGCCAGCGGCGGAGTTAAAAACAAAGCGCAAGCTTTGGAATTTATCGCGGCGGGCGCTAATCGTTTAGGTACTTCATCAGGTGTTAGCCTTGTACAAGGCATGGAATCAAAATCTAGCTACTAGGAAATTATGTTATTACAAACTGAGATTATAAAAAAGAAGCGCGACAAAAAAGAACTAGAGCTTGAGGAGATTGATTATTTAATCCAAGCTTACACTCGTGGCGAAGTTCCTGATTATCAAATGTCCGCGTGGTTAATGGCCGTGTTCTTTAACGGAATGACAGAAAAAGAAACGTTCGGGTTAACTAAATCGATGATCAATTCTGGTATCACGGTTGATTTTTCTGAAATTAAAAAATTCAAAGTCGACAAGCATTCCACCGGCGGCGTTGGCGATAAAACAAGTCTGATTTTGGGACCGATCGTGGCGGCTGCGGGAATCCCCGTTCCGATGATTTCAGGTCGTGGCCTTGGTCACACGGGTGGGACACTAGATAAATTAGAATCCATTCCGGGATTCAACACGCAATTAAACTTGGAACAGTTTATCGAGGCGATTAAGAAACACGAAATCGCGTTCATTGGACAAACCAAAGAAATCTGTCCTGCTGATAAAAAACTATACGCTCTTCGTGACGTTACGGCTACGGTGGATTGTATTCCCTTAATCTGCGCCAGCATCATGTCTAAAAAATTAGCGGAAGGCGTAGATGGATTAGTTCTAGATGTTAAGTTTGGCTCGGGCGCATTTATGAAAAAATCGAAAGACGCGGCTATTCTGGCTAAATACCTGATGAAAATTGCCAAACGTTACGGCAAAAAAATCTCGGCTTATTTAACGTCCATGAACCAACCACTAGGACGCTACGCTGGAAACTCTCTAGAGGTTTTTGAGTGTGTTGAAATTATGAAAAATAAAACTCATATCAATAAACACGGCTATGATTCCTACGCCGACACCCGTGAGTTGAGCCTAGTTTTAGCCAGTGAAATGATGTTCCTGACCGGCAAATACAAAAACCGCGATAAAAGCTATGCTCATGCTAAAGAGATCTTAGAATCCGGCAAAGCGTGGGAAAAGTTCAAAGAACTTTGTGTCCTTCACGCGGGGAATATTGAAAAACTGCCTCTGCCAAGCAGTTCACATGACGTGAAAGCGACAAAAAAAGGATTCATTCATTCTTTTGATGTCGAGAAAATAGGCTTAGCTGCAATCAAAATCAAAGCCGGCCGCAGAATCAAAGAAGATACTATTGAGGGTACCGCTGGTATTGAATTTCACTGCAAAATTGGCGACGCTGTTAACAAAGGCGACGTAGTTTACACAATTCACGGCGATAATAAGGATTTATTCATGCACGCTGTGCCTGATCTTGAAGCGTCTTTTGTGATCAAAAGTAAGAAAATTAAGAAGGATAAGTTGATTCTAAATCACTTCACTTAAATTGCGCGAATTATTTCTTTTTTATTATCCTATCTACAGGAGTTAAAAACTCTCTAGACTTATTATACTTTTTAGTGGTTAAATTACGGAAATCTCTAGGGATAAGGGGTAATTTTGAAAAATCAGGTGTTAGAAAATTTAACAGAAGCAGTTAAATACATTCGCAGCCAAACAGCGATGAAGCCACAGATCGGCATCATTTTAGGTTCTGGCTTGGGTGCTTTTGTGGATCAGGTACAAGTCACTTGCAAAATTTCCTACAACGATATTCCTCATTTTATGTCCACAACAGTGGAAGGTCATAAAGGAAATCTTATTTTTGGAACTCTAGGAAATAAAAATGTAGTTATCCTTCAAGGTCGTAACCATTACTACGAAGGCCACAGCATGGAATCCGTAGTGTTTCCAACGCGTACATTAGCTCTTCTTGGAATCGAAACATTGATCCTGACAAACTCAGCGGGCGGATTTGGCGATACAATGCAAGCTGGTGATTTCATGATCATCGAAGATCATATTAACTTAATGGGTATTAATCCCCTAATGGGTCCGAATATCAAAGAACTAGGTCCTCGTTTCCCTGATATGACGGAAGCATACGATCATTCTTTAATCGCTAAAATGGAAAAAATATTCCAGCAAATGTCGACTAAGTATCACAAAGGTATTTACTGCGGTGTTAGCGGTCCTACCTACGAAACGCCCGCAGAAGTGCGCTATTTAAAACTACTTGGCGGTAAGGCTGTTGGTATGTCGACAGTTCCGGAAGCCATCGCCGCAAACCATTTAGGCTTGCGCGTCGGCGCTTTAAGCTGCATCACGAATTTAGCGGCCGGAATTTCAAGACAAAAACTATCTCACGAAGAAGTGACTGAAACCGCAAAAAAAGTGGAACAAAAGTTTTCAAATTTCATGCGGCAGTTAATTGAATCGCTTTAGTTTTCTTTCTCACATGTCCAGCTTTTCACTGGGACGAAGCCGTCGACGTGTTTGAACAAAATCTGCGCGTCTTTATCTAAAAAATAAGTTACCTGATCTGTGGTTTCAGCCCAAGTTTGCACAACGACTTTAAATCCCAAAGTTTCGTGGGCCTTACCTTCAAATTTATAAGCAGAAACTTTGAGTGGACTTGATTCACCGTCTTTAATTAGAGATGATTTGATTTCTTTTAAATATGCCGTCACTGCTTTTTGTTCAGCGGGACTTAATCTTAATACATTTTTATAGGTAATCTGAAACTTGTTTTTTAATGTAAATGGATAACCGGCGTTCATCGCACGCACATTTTCTTGGCACTGGATTAGTTCTTTACGAGCTAATTCCTCGGCACCCGCCGATGCGTGTCCTCTGGTTTCGAACGAAACAATATAAAACAACAGCGTGCCCGTTGTGAAGAAATAGAATATTTTTTTGATAAACAAAGTGCTCAACATATAATCCCCATAAAAACCCGAAAGTGTCTGTTTACGGCACGTTCATGTAAATCTTTCTTAGATTACAATTTTAAGTGCGGTAAAACGAACTCCCAAACTTGCTTACAAGGATTAGCAAGCACTATGCCTAGTTTCCGATGTGCCTTTTAAGGAAAACTTCCATAGCCTCAAAAAATTCAATGCGATTTTCTTCGTTTCTAAAGCCATGACCTTCGTTTTCTTTAACAATATACTGCACCTTCACGCCACGTTTCTCTAACGCTTGAACCATTTGGTCTGATTCTGCTTTGTTCACGCGCGGATCTTTTGCACCTTGGACTACGAGCAATGGAGCTTTGATTTTATCCGCGTTTAGTGCGGGCGATGTGGCTGTAAACTGAGCTTTATCCTTTTCGGGGTGGCCCACCATCTCGTAGAATTTTTCTAGTTCTGTTGTCCAATACGGGGGAATGGTATTCAAAAATGTGAACAAATTTGAAACGCCCACAAAATCAATTCCGCACGCGTATAGATTTGGATCTTTCACCAAACCCGACAATGTGGCATAGCCACCGTAAGATCCGCCATAGATGCAGATTTTACTCTCGTCTGCTATTCCTTCCTGAACAAGCCATTTAACACCGTCCGTGATATCTTCTTGCATTTTTAAACCCCACTGTTTGTACGAGGCCTGTAAGAACGCTTTTCCATAACCAGTGGAACCACGGAAGTTCATTTGCAGAACACCATACCCGCGACTAGCTAAGAACTGAACCTGAGAATTGTACTGCCAGAAATCACGTGCCCATGGCCCGCCATGAGGATTAACGATGATTGGCAAGTTTTTAGCTTTTTTATTTTTTGGTAACGTTAAGTAGCCGTTGATGGTTAAACCATCGCGTGATTGGTAGCTGATCGGCTTCATAGGATTTAGTTTATCTTCTTCTAACCATGGCGCTACCTGAGCTAATAGTTTCAGTTCGTCGCGGTTTGAATCATACAGATAGAAAGCGCCCAACGAGCGGTCAGAAATTGATCGCACGATAAATAAATCTTCGTTTTTAGTCGTCGACACAAAGCGAACTTCCTTGCCGACCAATTTCTCTGCGACCTTATTGTAAATTGCTTCCATTGTTGGGTCAAAAAACTGAGCCGTTGTTTTCCAGGTGATGAAACGTGCAGAAGTTAGCACCTTTCTTTTCTTAGAAAACGTTAAAACATTCACGTCTACATCGGGATGCTGATAGATAATTTTTGTTTCTTCTTTGCTTTTGATATCAAATTCTACAAGCGATTCCTTATCGCGATTTAAGTTGGAGGCAGCGTAGAGGTTTTTGTTATCAAAAGTGAAAAATAAAGGCGTGAATGAATCTTTATACGGATAGGTCAAAACTTTAGAAAACTTCTGCCCCTCTGAATCCCGGTACAAAATGTTATAATTTGTGCCTTCTGATTCAACCGCTACCCTTAATTTTCCATTATGATCCGTTATCCAGCCTATGATCGATCCCGGATTCTGAGCCAGTGGCGCCAGTTTCCCTGTCTTAACATTTAATCTAAAAACATCGAAAACTTTCTTATCGCGCATGTTATGCGAAATTACGATTTCGTCATCCTTAACGTTTTCCATCGGATCAACAATTTCAGCACGCGTATTTGGAAAATTCGTTACATCTTTTTCAGTTCTTGCCTGAATATCAACCGTGAACACATGAAAATTTTCATCACCGCCGAAATCGCGCATGTAGATTACATGACCATTTCCTTTCCAAAAATAATTTACGATATCGCGATCTGTACTGCTTGTTAAGCGCACTTCTTGACCGCCGTCTTTATTTTCCTTGATGTGTATGTTCATTCTACGCTCGTAGGGCTTTAGATAGGAAATCCACTTACCATCCGGTGAAATTTGGTAGTTAGTTGAATCTGGGTTTTTAAAAAAGTCCCGCAATGGAATTAAATTTTCGTCTTTTGAAAATGAAATCTGCGTGGCCATTAAAATAACGACTAAAACTTGAAACAGTGTCATGGTGGTGACTCCTAAAAACGAGTGGAATTTACATTCTACAGAGATCTGTTTTTACAATCTAGTTAGAAATGCACTCTACTAAATGCTAGGTCGACAATAGATCCTCGATGAACTTTTTTTCCTAGTTCAAAATGATTTTAAAGTCGATTTTTCCTAACCGGTTAATAACCTGCTTCTTTTTTTTCACCCTATTTTTCCAATGAAACCCGCGACTCGATTCAGGTCTAGTTTTGCAATCATAGACTCTCCCGCGGCGCTTTTTACGTCGATGAGTTCACCAGAACCGGCCCCTTGCGAGTCATCAATATAGGGACCACCGCTACGGAGTTACACATGGATGTTGTAAGGATAGTATCATTAGTTGCGTCCGCTATTTTCTTAATTTCCTGCGCGCAGGAAAGTGGAAAAACAGCAGATAATGTCTTCGTCGAGAAGTCATCGAATCCATGCAATTCAAAAACAATTGAAAATCAGTACATAGTCAGCTGGGAAGACGGGACCTTCACTACCGAAAGCGGCTTATCAAAAGAAGACTTCAAAAAAGAATTTGTTGAAAAGAATTTGTCTCAAATTAAAAAAATTCACTACGATCAAAGAGTTCAATTTTATTCTTCGAATGATATCCACGGTATGACAGAGCCTTTGACTCCGAATAATACGACGACGGCAGATCAAACGTGGGGTCAAACAATGATCCAAGCGGATTCAGTTTGGAGCAAAAATGCGACCGGACAGAATGTGATCGTTGGTGTAGTAGATTCATACGTTGATGTGACTCACTCGCAGCTTAAAGATCAAATTTTAATTAACACGAAAGAAATTCCCAACAACGGTAAAGACGACGATGGAAACGGCTACGTTGATGATTACTCGAGCATGAATTTTACAGGTGTGGCGAACTACACAATTCAAAATGAACACGGAACGCACGTGGCTGGGATCATTGCTTCTGATCACAGTGGTTTAATGAAAGGTGTTGCGCCGGATGCTAAAATCGTGGCAGCTCCGTTTATCTCGAATGACGGCTCTGGATCTTTAAGTGACGCTATTAATGCTATGAATTACGTAGTTTCACGTGGTGCCAAAGTCATTAACGCCAGCTGGGGAGGCAGTGTGTGCGTGGCCACATTGAAGGACGCTTTTGACGAAATTTCGGCCAAAGGTGTTTTGATTGTCGTTGCGGCTGGAAACGAAAGTCGCGATTTAGATTACAACCCTACTTATCCTGCAGCGTTTAATATTGCGGGACAAATCACTGTAGGCGCTTCAAATGCTAACGATTACATGACGTCGTTCTCTAACAGCAGCTTTAACTTAGTGCACTTGGCGGCTCCGGGTGATTCCATCATGAGCACCGTACCAGGCGAAAAATACAACTACCTTAAGGGTACAAGTATGGCGGCGCCATTCGTAACAGGTGCGGCAGCTGTTTTAATGAGCGCTTTTCCAAAAGCCACCGCACCCCAGATCAAAGAGGCATTGATCAACTCGGTGGACATCACACCAAATCACGAATTTCGCGTCGTCTCTCGTGGACGCCTAAATTTGCTAAAGGCTTACAATTACTTAAATCATTAAGCGCAGCGCCAAAACCCTCCTTGCGAGGGGTTTTTTCTAAGGGATTTTGGTTGGATTAATTCCTTAAATCATATAAAAAATTGCAACGAGGTTTTTATGCGATTTTTTATTAGTGATTTAAAGAATCATATTGGTGAGCAAGTAGAGTTAAAAGGCTGGGTTTATCAAGCCCGCTCTTCTGGAAAAGTTAAATTCTTAGAATTACGTGATGGAACTGGAATTGTTCCGTGCGTATTTTTCAAAGGCGAAGCCGAAGACGCCGCGATGGAACTATTTGATAAAGCGACTCAAGAGAGTTCCGTCAAAATTACTGGAACTGTAAAAAAACATCCCAAACATGAAAATGTTTTTGAAATTGCAGCAAAAACATTAGAAATCATTGCCACTTCTGAAAATTATCCTATTTCCCCAAAAGATCATGGAACCGATTTCTTAATGGAAAATCGTCATTTGTGGCTGCGCTCAAAACGTCAACACGCTATCATGCGCATTCGTCATGAAATCATCTCAGCTATTCGTGATTTCTTTGATGGCCGTGGTTTCACGTTGACGGACGCTCCGATCTTTACACCCAGCGCGTGTGAAGGAACTTCAAATTTATTTGAAACTAAATATTTTGACGAAAAGATGTATTTATCACAATCCGGTCAACTTTATATGGAAGCAACCGCTGCGGCTTTGGGAAAAGTATACTGCTTCGGTCCTACATTCCGTGCTGAAAAATCTAAAACTCGTCGTCACTTGATCGAGTTCTGGATGGTTGAGCCTGAAGTTGCGTTCAACGATATGTACGACAACATGGAATTGGCTGAGCAATTTGTTGAATACATCGTACAACGCACAATCAAAAATCGCGCAGAAGAATTCCGTGTGATCGAACGTGACATGAGCAAGCTTGAAGTGATCAAGGGACCATTCCCACGCTTGCACTACAAAGAAGCGGCAGAAATTATCAAAAAAGAAAATCCAGAATTCATCATCGGTGATGACTTCGGTGCGCCTGATGAAACCATCGTTTCTTCTAAATTTGATAAACCTGTATTCGTACATCACTACCCACAAGCAATTAAGGCCTTCTACATGAAGGAAGATCCAAAAGAACCAGGGTATGCAATGGGTTGCGACTTGCTAGCCACAGAAGGCTACGGCGAAATTATCGGTGGTGGTCAGCGCGAAGAAAGCATCCAAAAATTATTAGCCAAAATCGCAGAACACAAATTAGATGAAAAAGATTTCCAATGGTATTTGGATCTTCGTCGTTTTGGTTCATTCCCGCACAGCGGATTCGGTTTAGGTATCGAGCGTACAGTGACTTGGATTTGCGGATTGCCTCACGTACGTGAAACTATTCCGTTCCCTCGTTTGTATGGTCGCAGCTATCCATAAAATTTTAATTTTAATTTTAACATTCTGATTTTTAAACTTTGTTCCAGGAGTATCGATGGAAACCAATTTGAACCTCTTGAAAATTCAAGAGCTAGAAAGAAAAAATGAAGACGCCATGAAAGGCGGCGGTGAAGACCGCGTTGCTAAACACAAAAAAGGCGGCCGCTTAACAGCGCGCGAACGTTTAGACGTATTGCTTGACCCAGGCAGTTTCGTAGAAACAGATCGTTTAATGACTCACAGATGCACTAATTTCGGCATGGAGAAAACACTAACTCCTGGTGACGGTGTTATCACGGGCTACGGTCGCGTGAATGGAAAATTAGTTTACGTTTCCAGCCAAGACTTTACCGTGTTCGGCGGATCGATGTCTCGCACGCAAGCAAACAAGATTTGCAAGGTGATGGATCTTGCGGGAAAAAACGGTGCCCCATTTATTTCTATCAATGATTCAGGTGGTGCCCGTATTCAAGAAGGTATCGAATCTTTGGGTGGTTACGCTGATATTTTCACTCGCAACGTTACAAGCAGTGGCGTGATCCCACAGATCACGGCGATCATGGGCCCGTGCGCTGGCGGTGCCGTGTATTCACCAAGTATCACTGACTTCGTATTCATGGTTAACAAATCTAGTTACATGTTCGTAACTGGTCCTGACGTTATCAAAACAGTCACTCACGAAGATGTAACTAAAGAAGATTTGGGCGGCGCTAGCATGCATTCGCAAAAATCAGGTGTAGCGCATTTTGCAGTGGATGATGATAAAACATGTCTATTGATGATTCGCGAATTGTTGAACTTCTTGCCTGCGAATAATCTGGATGATGCTCCAATTTTGCCAACGAACGATCGCCCAGATCGCATCGTTGAAGCATTAAACACTTTAATTCCCGACAATCCAAAGAAACCATACGACATCGTACAAGTCGTTACTGAGTGCGTGGATGAAGGCTACTTCTTAGAAGTTCATAAAGACTACGCTATGAATATCGTTGTTGGTTTTGCGCGTTTCAACGGGCGCCCAGTGGGTATCGTTGGTAATCAGCCGCAAGTTCTGGCGGGTTGTTTAAACATCGAAGCATCCAGAAAAGCAGCTCGTTTCATTCGCTTTTGTGATGCTTTCAACATTCCTATCGTCAGCTTCGTAGACGTTCCTGGCTTCTTGCCCGGCAAAGATCAGGAGTGGAACGGAATCATCACTCACGGTGCTAAATTACTTTACGCCTACGCCGAAGCAACGGTTCCTAAAGTGACTGTGGTAACTCGTAAAGCCTACGGTGGGGCTTACATCGTTATGGGTTCAAAATTATTACGTGCCGATGTGAACCTAGCCTACCCATCTGCAGAAATTGCGGTGATGGGTGCGGAGGGTGCGGTTAGTATTATTTCACGCGCGGAAATCGAAAAAGCAAAAGATCCAGCGGCAGAGCGTGCGCGCTTGATTGCTGAGTACGAAAAGAAATTCAACAACCCATACGTCAGCGCAGAACTTGGCTACACGGATGAAGTTATTGAACCAGCATTGACTCGTAAACGTATCATTGATGCGCTAGAAATGCTGAAAAATAAAAAAGATGTAAATCCAGCTAAGAAACACGGGAACATTCCCCTTTAATAAACATTTAGGGGAGGAGACATTATGGATAAAATACCATTTAAGAGAATTTTAATTGCGAATCGCGGTGAAATCGCTATTCGTATCACTCGCGCCTGCCGTGAATTGGGAATCCAATCTGTTGCAGTATTCAGTGATGCGGATCGTGACAGTCTTCACGTGTTCTTGGCCGATCAAGCGTACAACATCGGTCCGGCTCCTTCGAAAGAGTCTTATTTAAATATTCCAAAAATTATTGAAGTCGCAAAGGAAGCCAAAGTGGATGCGATCCATCCTGGCTATGGTTTCCTTTCTGAAAATTCAAACTTCGTAAAAGCCTGCACTGACGCAGGGATCACGTTTATTGGCCCAACGGTGGCAAACATCGAATCCATGGGTGATAAATTGTCAGCCAAAGCATTGATGAGGAAAGCTAAGGTTCCCACAGTTCCTGGTTCTGATGGTGGTATCGATACTATCGAAGACGCACGCAGAATCGCGAACGAAATCGGTTTTCCTGTTATCATCAAAGCATCTGCCGGTGGTGGTGGTAAAGGCATGCGTGTCGTTCGCCAAGATTCTGAACTCGAGAGCGCGTTTCGTGCGTGCCGTTCAGAAGGCCAAAACTACTTTGCAGATCCTACTGTGTACATGGAACGTTTTGTAAATGATCCTAAGCATATCGAGATCCAAGTATTCGGCGATAGACACGGAAATGTTTGCCATCTATTTGATCGCGAATGTTCAGTTCAACGCCGTCACCAAAAAATTATTGAAGAAGCTCCATCGCCGTCTGTTCCAGACTCTGTTCGCCAAAAAATGGGGGAAGCGGCAGTTCGTGCAGCTAAACAAATTGATTACGTAGGCGCCGGAACTATCGAATTTATTTTTGACAACAAAACTAAAGAATTTTTCTTCATGGAAATGAATACACGTTTGCAAGTGGAACATCCAATCACGGAAGCCATCACAGGTATCGATTTAGTGAAAGAACAAATTTACGTAGCTGCGGGTCGCCCATTAAGCTTCAAGCAAGAAGATGTGAAAATTAAAGGTCACGCTATCGAAACTCGCATCTGTGCTGAAGATCCAGTTACTTACAAACCGCACCCGGGTGTGATTCGCGCCTGTCGCCATCCACAAGGTCCGTTTATGCGCGTGGATTCTTATGCTTACCCTGGCTATGAAGTTCCTATCTATTACGATCCGATGATTGCAAAACTAATTACTTGGGGCGACACCCGCGAAGCTGCTATCAGACGTATGCAACGGGCGCTTTCTGAATTCGTACTAACAGGAATCAAAACTAATATCGTTCTACATAAAACGATTTTGGATCATCCCACGTTCCGTGATGCCTCTTATACAACTCAGTTTATCGAGAAGAATTTTGAAGTTATCGAACCGTTGATGTTTAAACAGATTGAAGATCCTGTGTTCTTGATCGCTGCGGCGATCACGGCCTACAACAGTCGTAAATCAAAAGACGTCAGACATTTGAATATCACCTCTAACTGGAAACGTATCGGTCGCAAGCTGTCGATGCGATTAGCATAGGAGTCGATCATGTATTTTGAAGCAGAAATTCAAGGCCGAAAATATAAAGTAGATGTTTCTGAAAATCGTCACACCTGGAATGTGTCACTTCAGCCTCAAGGCGCTGAATGGCAGCACCACACGATTTCAAAAAGTGATTTTAAAACCGCTGAAGAATACATCAGCTTTCTTTTCCAAGGTCAGTCGTACCTGATTGACGTTCTTGGTAAAGATACTGAGTACACCGTGTTTGCGCGAAACTCTTTCCGTAGTATCAAGATTTTCAATGATGAAATGTTACTTCATGAATCATTGAAAAAAGGCGGCGGCGGATCTGGCACAAATGAACTAAAATCGGGTATGCCAGGTAAAGTGATCGAGATTTTTGTTAAGCCAGGTGACGTTGTTCCAGCCAACAAACCATTGTTGATTATGGAAGCGATGAAAATGGAAAACGAAATGCGCTCAACTCGTGAAGTTAAAATTAAAGAAATTTGTGTTAAACAAGGCGCCAGCGTTGAATCTGGTGCGGTTTTGATTAAGTTTGAAGCTCCTTAATCTGCCTTATAAGCCATAGAAAGAGTGACATGTTGGTGTCGCTCTTTTAATTCGATAAATATTTCCCGTCTCCATTCCCCGTAATAATTCTATTCGCCATTTTTTTTGCTTTTCATCTTCAATAGGCAGGCTTTTTAATACCCGCGCCTGTACGGCTGAAATGGGAACATTTCTTTCTAACTGAGCCTGAAGCGCTTCTAGCAATGGTTTGATTTGATAGGTCTTTTTTACGTATTCTGCTAGTTTGGTTTCAAATTCAGGGTGTTGTGCCGTTAAACGAACAATCGAAGAGAGAACATATTGAATGGAGGATCCACTTAAATTTTTGATCTTTTCAAATCGTGCGATCAGGTTTGATATTTTATTCAGTTCTTCTATTTCAAGTGGTCTATCACCTACACTTTTCAGAAGCTTGCGAATGGCTGATGCGACTGTATGGTCCGGCGAAAACTGACCGTTATGCTGTAAATCGGGGTCCATCAATACGTTATAAATTTGTTTGAAAATTCTTTGTCGGATACCAGGCTCTAACGCTTTAGAGTACATTACCCAAAGTATATCTAATTGCGATGAATGTGTTTGTATTGATTCAAAAATGGGCAGGTACCTTGGAAAATTATCTACTGAACTCAGAGAAATTTTGAGTTCAAGTTGATAACTAAGAAAACGAAGAAAACCATTTTTATTTTTACTTAACTCACTCAGTTTGTTCGTAATAGCTGCGGAAACTTCCTCATCCCGACCGTATAATCGCAAAAGACTGGCGATAAGATTGTCGATTGTTTCACGAGGCATGAAATCAAACTCAAACTGATCGGCACCCACCCCTTCTATCGCTGCAAGAATTTCCGATTTAGAATCCGTTGAATTACCAATACTCGCACGGGCTTTTTCTAATGCTTCTATAGATTCCGTGAGCGTTAAAAGTTGATTTTCTGGTTTAGGCTGCGTGACCATTCCTGGGCGCAGCTGAAGTATCTTAGCACCGCTTTCAGCTCTGACGAAAAGGCCGATCCCACAGACAAACAAAGAAATCAGACCGGCTTTAAGAAGAAGTAATTGAATCGCTAGTTTTATCACAATCATTTGGCTTGCAATTAATGCACCCCCATCCCGGCCTAAATACCCATAAAGAAAGAGGTTTTCAGAGTTGCTCCCTGCACTTCGCTTGACAGCTGTAGCCTTTTCCGACAGATTTTTTAGACAACCCAATCCAAGAGGAAAACTATGATTTTTAGAGCTTTATTTGTTCTAACGTCCGCTGTTTTAATGTTCTCTGTTTCGTGCTCATCCACGAATTCCAAGCAAACCACCACCGCCGTAACAAATGATCCCTTTATCAAATTAGAAGACATTCGTTCCGACGAATCTATGGTTTGGGTGAAAAATGAAAATCTGGAATCTAGTACACATTTAAAGGCCAATCCTGCATTTGCATCACTTAAAGACAGCATCAAAGGCATTTTGGCGAGCAAAGAAAAAATTCCGGCGGTTACAATTGTTGACGAATACGTTTACAACCATTGGACCGACGAAAAAAATCCCCGAGGCCTCTGGAGGCGCACTAAAATTTCTGAAATTAAAAAGAAAGATCCTGTATGGGATGTTCTGATTGATGTCGATGCGTTAGGAAAAGCAGAAAACGAAAGTTGGGTACTAAAGCGTACTGAAATTTTGAAAACAGATTATTCTCGAGCGCTTGTATTCCTTTCTAGAAAAGGCAAAGACGCTACCGTAATGCGCGAATTTGACCTGACAACAAAAACATTTGTCACCGACGGATTTTTTCTTCCTGAAGCAAAAATGACCGTAACTTGGTTAAATAAAGACACCCTTGTGGTGGGAACTAGTTTCGGCCCTGATTCAATGACTGATTCTGGCTATCCACGTGCTGTGAAAGTATTAAAACGCAAACAAGCTTTGGCTGATGCAAAACCACTTTTAGATTCGCCTGTAAAAAATATGGGTATGTGGGTGTGGACAATTCATGATGACAAAACACCTTACACTATTATTAATGACCGAACTAATTTTTACGAATCAGATAGCTATTTGTTGGCGTCCGATTTAACAACTAAAAAGCTACCTATCCCTAGAGATAGCGAAATTGACGGAATTTTTAAAGGCGATATTTACTATTTAACTAAAAGCGAATTAAAGACAGAAAAGCAAACAATTCCATCGGGCGTGCTTGTTAAAATTTCTATAGCAAAAATCCTATCAAGTCCAACCAGTGCAATTGAACCTGAAATAGTATTTCAGTCTACTCCAAAGCAAATTTACAGCAGCATTAATTTTTCAAAAAACAAACGCTGGTTAACAGTACTTAATCAAGTTAATCCAAATGTTTTCGAACTTTCAGAAAAAAATAAAATGCTACCTTTAAAATTACCAACGGTTGGCAATTCTAGTTTAATGGCGACCGCGGATAATTCTGATCAAATCCTTGTAACGTATTCAAACTTCAATCAACCAACGACGTTATATAGTCTTGAAAACCACTCAATGACCAAAATTCGATCGCTTCCCGCATTCTTTAACGCGAACGGAATCATTGTTGATCAGCGCTGGGCCACCAGCAAAGACGGAACAAAAGTTCCATACTACATCGTACGCAACAAAAAACAGAAAGATGATTCCAAGAATCCTACTCTGCTTTACGGATACGGCGGTTTCGAAGTCGCCTTGCAACCAAACTATTCCGGCGTAATGGGAAAGGCTTGGCTTGAAAATGGTGGCACCTATGTTTTGGCTAATATCCGAGGTGGAGGCGAGTTTGGACCTAGCTGGCATCAATCGGCACTGAAGCTAAATCGTCAGCGTGCGTTCGATGATTTTTTTGCGGTAGCAGAAGACTTAATTAAAACAAAAGTCACTTCGCCTCGCCATCTAGGTATCATGGGTGGCAGTAACGGTGGTTTGTTAATGGGTGTTTCGTTAACTCAACGACCTGATTTATTTAATGCTATCGTCTGCGAAGTTCCACTTCTGGATATGGCTCGCTATCACCTACTCTTAGCCGGAGCCAGCTGGATGGCCGAATATGGATCTCCAGAAGTTCCCGCCGAACGTGATTATATCTTGAAATATTCTCCGTACCAAAACGTGAAATCGACAGAAAAGTATCCGGAAATTTTTATTACCACATCAACAGAAGATGATCGCGTTCACCCAGGACACGCTCGTAAAATGGCGGCAAAGTTAAAATCAATGGGCAAACCATACCGATATTTCGAAAATACGGAAGGTGGACATGGGCGCACTGCGGATTTAAATCAGGCCGCTGAATACTTAGCAATGCAGTACATCTTTTTAAGGGAGAAATTGTTTTAATTATTTACCCTAGGGGTTGGGTTTTTTCTTCTGAACAAATCCAACCATAATAATTCCGATATAGTAAAGTGCAATCATCGGCACTAGCATAATCGCCATACTCATCACATCCGGCGGAGTAATGATAGCAGCAATAACTGATAAAATCATGACAGCATAACGACCTTTATCAATTAAGAATCGCTGTGATACTATTCCCGCCATAGCCATCAAAGTCAGAATCAGTGGCAATTCAAAAGAGACCCCGAACATAATTGCAAACTGGCTAACGAAATCTAAATAGTGATCAATCGTGATCATGGGTTTATCTTGATCACCGCCAAAGCTGAATAAAAAATCAAATGTCATTGGCAATGCCACATAGAAAGAAAAACAAACTCCTGAAATAAACAGGAAAGAGCCGATTGAAATAAAACTCGTCATGTATTTGCGTTCGTTTCTATACAATCCAGGAGCAATAAATTTCCACAACTGATATAACCAGAACGGACAGGATCCAATCACTCCAGCGACAATCGAAAGTTTAAAATGGGCAACGAATTTATCCATTGGTGCCGTATACACCAAACCACCCGATGGAAGATATTTTTCAATAGGACGCCTAATAAAATTGAACAGTTCCGTGCTGTAGTCGTACGCGATCGCCGTAAAGACTAAAAGTGCGTACAGGCTGTAGACCAACCGCTTACGAAGCTCCGTCAGATGATCCGTCAATGTCATATTCTGATCAATTGTATCGTCGTTCTGATTTTCTTCCATTTAGTCTTTTTTCTCGCCGTTATTATTTGAAGTTGTCGGTGTAGTACTATGGGGACCGTTGTTGAGTGGATTTTCTGGATTAAAACTTGGCTCTGCTACTGTCGTTGGATTTGGCTCTGGAGTGGGATTAAATGCAAAAGTCATTTGATCTGGCGGTTCCATTTTAAAATCTGCGGCACTTTTCGGTAAGTTTTCATCGACAGGCGGCGGAGAATTGTTAGCTCGAGGATCTTTCATGATAGGAATTGGCGATGATTCTTTTTGCTGTTTTCTTGGGTCTAGACTATCAAAATCCAAATCGACGCGCGCTTGTTTTTTAATATCTTCTGTTAAACCATCAGCGCTACGCTTTAAATCATTGAGAAATCGTCCCAATGTGCGCGCGACTTCAGGTAATTGTTTTGGGCCAATTAAAATCAGCGCTAAAACACCTAACAATATTAATTCACTCATTCCAAGGCCAAACATATCCGTCCCAACTTTGATGCGATCAAAAGCGCTGTTCTGCTAACCAATTGATGGCTCTGTCCCAAATTATAGAGGCGTTGTATTTAAGTGTCACTGAGGTATTTTGCTAGACTGATAGCCGGGTAGGACCAAGGGGTCCTAGTTTTCCTGTTTTAGCGGGTTTTTTTGATCACTGGATAATGTTACGATACCCATTTCGATCAATTTTTCCTTCGCTAAATTTGATCCCGTTTGTAAATAACGATCGTACAAGCGTAACAAACTTTGATTGTTTGATATCATCGATTTTTGGCTAATGTAAGTAAGAGCTTCAACATAATCCGAGAAACGTTTGGAAATGGTGTCGAACACGTCTCGTAACGGATCTTTCTTATCTACCGCTTTAGACAAAGTTCCGTAAGCCGCCCCGCCCATATTGACATAGTAGTCGATATCTACAATTTTTCTTTGTAGCGAATCACCGAAAAAGCCGCTGATGTATAAAGACTTGTCGCCTAACTTTTTTAGCAATTCAATTTTCTGGTGAGTTTCGGCATTGGCCGCTGTTAAATATAATTCTGCCAACGTGTTTGGTCTACGTTTGCCTGTTTCATCTACGTTTTCTTTTTCAAAAAGATTTTTCGCATCAAGATAGAATTCAAGGACTTCGATTAGATATCCTTTAACTCTATTTTCTGTTTTTATTTTTCGCGCGCTGAAGGCGTCGTCAAGAGCTTGACCGAAATAGTCTTTAGAACTCATTAGAATGTTTATATCTTGCTTTATAGCAGCGCTCATAAACCCGTCTTATCTTTTATTATAATAATTTTTCGGAAGAAAATTAACTAAAAATAACGCCAGGATCAGATAGAAATTATGATGGATAGTATATGATTGAATTATGGAGAACGGTTGTGTCTCGGAATGAAACACAACCTTGTACCAGATAATCTCTCGAAATTATTTCAAGAAGTCAGCCAAGATTCTCATACCAACAAGAACTTTCTTTTCAGTTTGAGTGTCGCTGTTTTCAGGCTTAGTGTCTTTTTGAGTAGCCGCTACGTGGAATCTCCAATTGTCGTCTTTGATTGGCTTAAATTCGTAAGCTAAAGTCAAACCTGTTACGTCAGATTTAGTTTTAGTATCCACACCTGTAGATGTGTTAACTGCTGAGCTTTCGTATTTTACATGAACAGATCCCGTTTCCATTTTGTAACGAACTAAAGCAACAGCGGATGTAGTATCTAAAGCTTTCCCAGTTGCTTGTGGGTCTGGTTTTCTAGTGTTACTTAACATATCTGCTTCAATTTCAAAGTCAGAAACTAAAAACTTCGCGCCTACGGCTATGTAGTTACGAGTTTGTTTAACAGTCGATGAATCTTTAAAATCTTCAGTGTGGTAACTGATGCTTGGTAGGATGGCACCTTCAGCAAATTTACCTAGGTATGTTAACCCATACATTGGGCTAGTGCTGCTAACATTGCCACCCGTAGTTACATCCTCAGTTACGTTCGCCACGTTAACATTTAATTTATGGTCGCCCCAAACACCTTGCGCTTGCATACCTACCGGCCAGTATAGCGCACCTACTTCATCACCAGCTACTGAACGTAAATAAATATCACCCGGATTGTTCATCGCCTCCGCGCCGCCCATTCCCGTGATGATTTTACCCATCGATAAATTCCACTCATCATTTAGTTTGTGAGTTAAGAATGCAAAATCCACATCTGGTCCCGCGCCGGAACGTTTGTTACTTGTTGTTGGGGCTTCTGCTGTTTTCAATGGATCTAGACGAACACGATATGTGTTTAGTTCACCGAGCGAACCTTGAAAATCAAGTTTCAGACGACTAATTTTGAAAACAGAATACGCTGGTTTTCCTAATTTGTCGTTCGTGCTATATGATTCCATTTCTGTTCTTGCATCGAGATTGATTTTCCCCGCAAAGGCAGCAGAACATGCAAACGTTAATAGAGTTGTTTTTAATACTAGTGATTTCATATATCTCCTATATATGAAATCTATGCTGGCTTGAATTTATTTTACTGTCAATCGGGTAAGAGTTACCTAGTCGGGGATGTTGTACCTAGCCCGCTAGTTTCGAAAGTTCAACCATCGAAGACGTAAGTGATTGAGTATCTGCTGAAACTTGATCTGCAGTTCCCGTGAACTCCATCGCATTTTTAGCATTGGTTTGCGAAACTGTATCCAGGTGTATCAAGGTCTGTGAAATTTGGCGAACACCTTGCGCCTGCTCTTTACTACCTTCGGCGATTTCCTTAGTGATTACACTTAGTTTTTGAACCGAACCTAAAATCTGTCCGAATAATTTATTACCTTGGTCAGCTCGCTCCAAGCTCTCCTGCGTACTACGACTAGACTCCGAAATTAAATTTGAAATCTCTTTAGCGGCCACTGATGATTTCGCTGCCAGCGATCTAACTGCATCCGCTACTACCGCAAAACCTTTTCCTTGTTCACCAGCCCGTGCCGCCTCAACCGCCGCGTTCAATGCTAGAAGATTCGTTTGGAATGAAATGTCCTCGATCATCCCAATGATTTCATTTATCTTTTTAGATGACTCGGTCATGTTACCGATAGAATCCATTAAACCACCAATAATTTTCTGTCCGTCATTAACAATCGTGTAACTTGAATTAGCAATTTCGGCTCCTTGCTGGGCGCCATCTGCATTTCTTTCAATTAAAGTTGATATTTCGTGCAAAGTCGCCACAGTTTCTTCTAACGATGACGCCGCTGTTGTTGAAGCTTTTGACAGTTCAACGCTGGACCCACGCAAACTGCCTGACGAGCTCACCAGGGATTCACTACTTATCTCAATCGTTTTAACTGCGCTTTTTAATTTTTTTCTAATGTTCATGGCGATAGTCGTGCCTACTGACAGAGACAGCATGACTCCTATCAAACCTGCGACGATAAGAATTACTTTTGCTTCAGCTTGAGTTGTTTTGGACTCGTTAAGGCTTTTTAACAATTTGTTTCTTAAATCAGCTTGAATAGCTCCAAATTCATGCGAAACTTTTGTAAATTCTGGCGATAAAATTGAGATGAAGTAGTCGGTAGCCTCAGCGCTTTTACCGATTAAGATTTTTTCATTGAGTACAAAATCTAACTTTTTGTCATATTCAGCGAAATTCATAGCTACTTCGCCATGACAGTGATCGCAATTTTTTATTTCTTCTTTTAGTTTTTTTCTTTTTTGAGTGAATTCCTCCACCTGCTTTTCTAACTTATCAACATCTTTTTGACCAATAAGCGAAACAACTAAAAGGTGGACTTCATCTAAATCATCCGCGAGCTTCACGGTTTCGGAGAAATCAGTTGATGTACTTTCACTTGCGTTAATAACCTTGCTTAAGCTGCTGGAAGAAATATACCCCGAGGTAAATCCTATCAAAACAACGGCAACTGCTGAAATTAACAAGATCACTGATATCTGAATTGAAACACTCTTGAAGCTCATAGTTCATCCTAACGTATAATTACTTTAAATCGTCGACACTGAAACCAACAACCAAACTTCCAATGTTTTTACCCCCGTCTGCGACCGGCACTGAAACTTGGATTTGCGATTTACCTGATGATTCATCCACTTCCACTTTACCAACCCACGTTTTTCCTGCCATCGGATCATCGTGTTTAGGTTTACCTTTATGAGACCAGTTTGAAGTCTTTCCTAAGAACGCTACTTTTGTGCCTTCAGCGTTGTTTAGAAACGCTTCAGCCACAGCAGGTCCTTTATTTTTTTTCAACTCTTCAGCTGCCGCGTTTTTGGTAAAACTGCGAACGGCGGGATCTAAAACTGTTAGTTTTGCCCACTTGTCTTGGGTCATATCTTTGCTTTCTGGCGCGTTGTTCGAGGCTTTCACGGCGTCAACAATTGTTTTGTTGGCAGCCCAGCTTTTTATTACTTCAACTTGTTTATCTAACGCTGCTTTTTTTTCTGCTGGAAGATCTGCAGCCATTGAACTTAAACTTAGGAATACTAGTGCACTTGCTAAAATGGTTTTCATTTATTCTCCTGTGGTGTCAAACACCTGTTTATATTCGGAGGATTTTTGAATTATTGAAGGCAGACTGACATCCAGGTGTGGATAATTTCATTCAAGATTTCTGGAGAATCTCATTTTGGGATTAATTGGCTTGCACCTGAGTGTTTGAACCAAGTTTTTTCTGAAAATATATGAGTTAGAACAACCCCCACCAACAGCACTATGGTTCCGCAAAGGCCCAAGAGAATCCATGCCTTGGTGTCGTCTTCAAACGGGGCTAAATAAATCGCTGTCAGGACAACTCCGACTACTGCAAATACAAATATTTGAAGCGCAAAAACAACCAATAGCGCACCAACAATACTTGTCCGAACCGCTTGCAGAATCTTAAGGTACATTAATACACCCCTCTTCTTAGATTCCTGAATCAAGCGATGACCTTCAAATATTTTTAATAGAATAGAAAGAACGTTAAATATCATTTATCTTTTCGCCCTAAAAATATTCCGAGGAAAAATGCAATCAAACCGACGACTCCGATTACAATCCATGGATTTTCTTTCACCTTGGTTTCCACTTGGTTTTTCTTGGCCTTGGCTTCCTGTTCTACTTTGTTTTTAATTTCGTCAAAGTAGGGACGCATGTCTTCTAGAGCGCTTTTAATTTCTTCGTAATCTTTTTCAATATGCTCGCGAATTTTCTCTGTCTTTGACTGTGACATAGACTCTAGCTTAGCAATCGCTTCTGACAATGAATTGATTGATTCTTTAGACATGGTGGCGCTCCTTATAACAGAACATTATCGGTCGGTTTAACCAAAATACCAACTAGACTTTCATATAGAGATTGGCTTAAATGAATCTTAATTACCAGGATGCGAATATGATCACAGACTACAAAAATAAATTTCTTAAATATTATGAAGAAAATGAAACCAAGCTCGACGTAATTGTTTTCGTTGGCGGTTTTATTTTCGATATTATTACAATGTCCGAAATTGACGACGTGTTTTCTATATTTCAGCAAATCGTCTACCTGGGAATCATTTTTACTATTTTGTACTATGAAATTTTATTCCGGCGATTCAAATGGAAGCCTGGGCCAAAAACCGCACGCGTATGGGAATACCGAACCTTGATCCTACATTTCATTCTCGGTTCACTATTAAGTCTGTATTCGTTGTTCTATATTAAAAGTGCATCCGTATTACATAGTTTATTGTTTTTAGGTGTTATGCTTTTGGTTTTGTGTGCAAATGAATTACCAGGCGTAAAAAAATCTAACATCAGTATTAAAGCCGGGATGTTTGGTGTTTGTATTTTTTCATTTTTCTCTATTCTGTTTCCTATTGTTCTTGGCTTTGTGGGTTGGACACCACTAGCCTTAGCGATTTTAGCCACCGGCGGAGTGTTTTATGGAATGTACCGACTGTTGTTTAAAAAAATTCCGGATCACTATTCCTTAACCAAAGTCGTCCTTGCACCAGCAGGATCGGTTATCGCATTATTTTTAGTTTTTTATATTATGGGATGGATTCCGCCGATTCCTTTAAGTGTTGTTGAACAAGGAATCTATCACAACGTTGAAAAACAAAATGGCGAATATCTTTTATCAACCGAACGACCGTGGTGGCGATTCTGGCATTCCGGCGACCAACGTTTCGTAGCTCGCGCAGGTGATAAAATCTTTTACTATGCCCAGATTTATTCACCTACTCGATTTCAAGATCAAATTTACATTCAATGGTCACAAAAAAATCATAAAGGTGATTGGATTTCTGCGGATAAAATCCCGCTCCAGGTCGTGGGCGGTCGAAAATCAGGATTTCGTGGCTATGCTTTTAAAGCCAACTACCAACCAGGAGAATGGCAAGTTCATGTGTTGACCAGTCATGGACAAGAAATTACCCAAATGAGTTTTGATGTGGAAAGCTCGGCATCAACCGAGCCTCGTGAATTTATGATCGTAAGAAAGTAGGACAGCTATTAAAAGCTAGGTCCTACTACTGAAATTACTGAATTTTGTGAAAATATTTTCTGGCTTAGAGCCTGAACATCTTCTGCCGTTACTTCAAAATAACGACTTGATGACTTAAAGGTTTCATCCGCGTCCAGTCCGTACACAACGTCGAACAAAATGCTGTTACAGATGCTACCTTTACGTTGCAAATCAATATCGTTTCTACCTGCAAGGTAACGTTGTGATCGGACCAATTCATCTGCGCCAACTTTTGTGTTACATAGTTTAGCAAATTCGTCCTTAATCATTTGAATCGCTTTTTTAGATTTCTCAGGCGAACAACCGATGTAAGCTCCAAAATAACCCGTTTCAATACCCGCCATTTTCAAAGGCGATACGGAATAGGCTAAGGAATTTTTATCGCGCAGTTCAAAAAACAGACGACCACCCTGTCCCGCCAAAATTGACTGAATAACATCCAGTGTGTAGCGTTCTTCGTCCTTAAAACTTAAACCACGATAGCCCACAATAATATGTGATTGTTCCTTTTTAAGTTCTTTAAACGAAAACTGATCGGAACCTACCTTGCTCAAACCGGAAACATTTTCTTGTTTTTTACCCTCTGGCATCGCAGTGATTAACTGATTCAAATTATCCACAAGATTTTCTTTGTCGAAATCACCCACCGCGCAGATCGCAACATTTTTGTAATTAAAAATCCTTTTGTGGTAATCCAACATCGTGTCACGCGTAATTAAATCTAATGAGTCGTTCGTTCCTAACACTTCTCTAGAATACGGATGATTGGGGAACATCATCTTCATAAATTCTTTTATGCAGACCTGTGAAGGATTATCATTTTGCGATTGAATTTGGTTTTTTTGAATTTGTTTTTCACGCTCGATGATTTTTGCGTCAAACGTAGGTGACTGAACAGTGTCAGTGATCATCGACATCATATCTTTTTGGAATGTCGATAAAAATTCGCCCGAAATACCAACCGTATTACGTCCAGAAAAACAACTCATGGATGATGCTAGTGTATCTAGTTTCAAATTGATTTCATTTTCTGTGAGGTTTTTTGAGCCCGCTGGCCACACGCGCGAATACAGTTCTGATAGACCTTCTAGTTTTTCACCCTCGATGCGCGTTCCACCCAGGAAGGCCATCTTAATACTGCAAGTAGGTGTCTCTCGTTGTTCGCGTAAGTACAACGTTACGCCTTTATTTAATTGGATTTTTTCTGTTTTTGGCGATTTTGCGGCTAAATCGTGTTTGAATTTCAAAGTCTGAATTTTCTTCGGCTTCTCTTTTGGCTTTGTATGTACGCGTTTTTTATCTTTCAGAGCTTCTTTCAAATCTTTCATGAACTGGACGATGACTTTTTTTACATCGGCCTCGGCACGCTGAGAGAGTACTGCAATGGTAATCTTCTTTGGATCAAAATATTTTTTAGCTAGTTTGACAATATCGGCTGGCTTAACGGCATAAATGGCGGCTAGATATTTTTTGAAATATTCGCTATCATCCATGAAAAATTCTTGCGAACCGGCTTTGCGCGCCAACCCGTCCACAGTTTCCACTGAATAAATTTGCTCGCTTGCAATATTGGTTACTGCTTTTTGAATTTCAGCAAACGATGGCGGGTTATGGTAAATTTCGGCGATTTCATTTACCAGAATAGACAAATATTTTTCTAAATTTGCTGGTTGCAGACTACCCGAGAAGGCCACCAATCCTTCATCTTGCGGAGTAAACGTAAATGCACCAGTACCATTAACTATCGCTTCCTCAATTCTGAGTTTGTGCACCAAGCGCGAACTATCGCCCTGGCCAAGAATCAAACTTAGAACATCTAATCCAGGAATGTCTTTGTGCTTAACGTTAGGCGCTTTAAATGCCACGTATGTCAGTGTTTCTTGGAAATCAGATTTTTTAATTGTGATGGCCGGTTTCGTCTGCACAGGTTCTTTAATCCGTTTTACTTTTTTCACTTTGAAGTCTTTGAATTTTCCAAAATATGATTCAACTTCTTTCTTCATTTCAGCGGATTTGAAATCACCGGAAACCACAAGAAACATGTTTCTAGGAACGTAACGACTTTCAAAATAATTCTTAATTGTCTTTGTTGAAACTTTGCGAATATTGTCCGCATAACCAATCACTGGAACTTTGTATGGATGTTTTTTATAAGCCGTAGAGAATAACAATTGCCCAATTTGGCGCTGAGGAGAATCTTCTCCACGTTTAATTTCTTCAATCACAACCTCGCGCTCGTTATCAATTTCTGTTGAATCAAATGTCGGAAAACCCATCATTTGGCTGATAACATCTAGGCCTACACTAGCGAATTTTTTTGAAATCGTTACATAGAAGACCGTTTGGTCAAACGACGTGTAGGCGTTCAATTCACCGCCGGAGCCTTCTACAATCGCAGCGATTTCTCCGACTTTGAACTTCTCTGTGCCTTTAAACACCAGATGTTCTATAAAATGCGAAATACCCTCTTGCTTTTTGACCTCATCGGCACTTCCAGTTTTTACCCACATTTGAACAGAAACTACTGGGGATTTATGACTTTCGATCAGAAGAACTTTTAAACCATTTTTTAGTTGAAATTTTTTGGACATAATCTAATACACTCCTATGTCATTTGGCGTTTACGTGCACATTCCCTATTGTATTCAGCGTTGCACATACTGCGATTTCGCTACCTACGAGCAATCTAAGATTCTGCCTCCGACCGATTACACTCAGCTTTTGCTTCGAGAGATTGACCTCAAGAAATCTATTTTTCTGCGTGGTAAAGAATCTCAATCAATTGATACTCTTTATTTTGGTGGCGGCACTCCCAGCTTATTTGCCATTAAAGATATTGTACAAATAATCAATGCCTTAGCAAGTGCTGGGTATCCGCTGAGTCCAGGCGCCGAACTCACAATGGAATTGAATCCTGGCACAGTGAACGAAGAAAAACTAAATGAATATCTAAAGTTGGGATTTAATCGCTTTAGTGTTGGCGCGCAGACCTTTAATCAGGCTCATCTTAAACGTGTTCATCGTGAGCATTCCGTCAACGACACAATTGAATCTCTTAAATTGTTACAGCGATATAATTTAAATTATAATTTTGATTTATTATTTGGAATGCCTCATCAAACGATAGGCGAATTGGATCACGACCTTAGTCAAGCTTTGGAAATTCTTCCACCACATATTAGTCCCTATTATTTAACTGTTCCCGAAGGTCATCCGCTTTCTAAAAATCGTCCTTTAGAAGATGACCAAATGATAATGTTTGAACGTATCGAACATACACTTTCAAACAATGGTTATAACCGATATGAAATTTCCAATTATGCTCGTCCCGGCTATGAATCAAAGCATAACTATCTTTACTGGAGCGATCAAAACTATTGGGGAATTGGTCTTAGTAGCCATTCTTATTTAAAATCTTCACCCGAAGCTCCTTGGGGAAATCGTTTTTGGAACCCGAACAATATTAAGATCTATCAGCAAGAAATCAACGATCTGCAACCACTAGAGCTACCAACCCAGCTAGCCGACATTTATTTCGAGACTTTAAAGGAAAATCAGTCATTGACTGACTTCTGCCACACGTCTTTACGCCGTGCTAAAGGACTAATAAAATCAGATTTAGAGGCTAAATTTAGCGCGCTGTCCGTGGCCAGTGCGTATAAAGAATTAAACTCGTTACAAGAGCGTGGTTTGGTCCAGTCAACTGAGTTAGGGTTCACCCTTACCTCAAAGGGTAAACTGATCAGCAATTGGGTCTTTGAAAAATTGACTTTTACTTAACCGTCCCCTAATTATCTCTATAGCTGTTTAGCCACGCCCAAATTGGGCTAATACACAATTTAAACGCATTAAATGGAGATTATTTTGACATCCGACAAATCACCAAACTCTTCTGACACAAACTCTACAGAAAACACGGCAGACAATGCTAACGGTGCAGCCCCTGAGTCTCTTGTCGAAAAATGGAAAGTAGAAGCTGAAAAGAGCAAAAACGATCTACTCTATATGAGAGCCGAATTTGATAATTACAAACGTCAAGCCATTAAAGAACGTTCTGATTTACAAAAATACGGCGCCGAGCGATTTGTAAAAGACTTGCTGCCAATTTTAGATAATTTCGAACGGGCTCTATCTATGAATGTAACCGCTGAAAATTTTGCCACTTTCGTTAAGGGTATAGAGATGACATCCTCGGAAATTAAAACTTTGTTAGGCAAGCATTCAATCGTTGAGGTTCCAAGCGAGGGTCAACCATTCGATCCAGCCATTCATGAAGCATTAAGTGCTGAAGCGACTGATAAAGTTCCTCCTGGGCACATTGCACGTGTATTTCAAAAACCTTATAAATTTCACGACAAAGTGATCCGAACCGGACAAGTTGTTGTGGCTCAAAAAATGGATGCATAATAATGGCTAAACAAGATTACTACGCATTACTAGGTGTTTCTCGTAGTGCTACGGATGACGAAATTAAAAAAGCGTATCGCAAGCTTGCGATTCAGTATCATCCTGATCGTAATCCGAATGATAAAAAAGCCGAGGATAAATTCAAAGAAATTACCGAAGCTTATGAAACACTGGGCGATACGAAAAAGCGTGAAATGTACGATAAGTTTGGTCACTCACAAGGCGGCAATCCGTTTGGTGGTGGCGCTGGCGGACCATTTGGCGGTGGTGCTGGTGGCGGTTTTGGCCGTACTTATTCTGGCAGCAACGGTGGCGACCCATTCCAAGACATATTTGGTGATGTGTTTAGCGAAGTCTTTGGTGCTAACAGAGCCGGCGGTCCGCGTGGACGACAGCGTAATCAAAAAGGCGCGGATTTACGTTACACATTGAGTATTACATTAGAAGAGGCGGCAGCAGGCTGCGAAAAGGTAATTTCGTTTTTACGTAACACAGGAACTAAAGAAGAAAATGCAAAACTGGCTGTCACCGTTCCCGCTGGTGTAAAAGATAATCAAAAATTAAAATTAACTGGTGAAGGCGATGGTTCACCAACGGGACAAGCTGGTGATTTATATGTGATTCTGCAAATTCAAGAACACTCATTATTTAAACGTGACGAAAACGACATCATTCTGGAGCTTCCCGTTTCTTACATCGATGCGATTTTAGGGACTTCTTTAGAGGTACCAACATTAACCGGTCGAGTTTTAATTAAAATTCCTCCGGGAACCCACACCGGTCAGGCCTTACGATTAAAGGGTAAAGGTTTACCTAAGATGGGCGGCTTTGGCAGTGGCGATATGTTAATTAAAGTTCTGGTTGATACTCCACAAGAAGTTTCCGCTGCAGAAAAAGAGCTACTAAGTAAGCTATCTCAAACAGCGTCTGAGACACCTCTGATTAAAGAGTATAAAGAAAAGGTCCAGAAACTTTCTAAATACAGCAAATCATAGCCTATGGTGCGCTCGTTGTGGCGCGCCACTTCTTTTGCCAAGCTCTTAGCTTGGCTTCTGATCATTCTAGATTCATACTAAATGTCTATGAAACGATTGGCACTTGTAAATTTGGTTTTTCTATTAGGATTAGGTTGCGCATCGAATATCAAAACTCAGCGCCCTGAATTATCAACGCAAACACCGACGCAAACTTCTCCCACCAAAAAATCGACAGTAAAAAATGCTCCTGTTGCTATTGGTGGTCAAGCGGCAAAGTCTGATCCTAAAACAGAAATCGTTGCAGGTGATCCAAATACGGTTGCTAAACTACAAGCGGATGAAAATAAATTCGTTCAATTAGAAAAAGCAGGTTCTTACTGGGACGCATTCGGCATTGCATCTGGATTATCAACAACTCATACCGACGCTAAAAAATCGGACTACTATAAATCTAAAGCAATCGACATTCTGAACGCACGCTTAACTAAAGACCAATTGCACACGGTGGCTCGCTCTTCAGACTATGGCTACTTACGTGGTTATGCTTTGTTTAGACTCGCAGAACTTGAACTCATGGCTAACAATATTGAAGAAAGTAAACGCTACTATCGTTCCGTGGTAGAATTACTACCCGAAAGTGAAATTGCCATTTCATCTCAACGTGTGATCGCAGATATGGAGGCGACGGTTCGTGTGTCCGCACAGACAATCGGCGTGGTTCTGCCTTTGACTGGCAAGAGCGCCGCCGTTGGACAAAAAGTGTTACGTGGTCTTCAGCTGGGCTTAGGTACTCACCAAGGTTTTTCAAAATTTCGTCTGGCTATCGTGGACAGTGAAGGTCGATCAGATCTGGCTCGGTTAGGTGTGGAAAAATTGGTTAAAGAAGATAACGTGATCGCGATCGTCGGCGGCGTCTTAAGTAAAACTGTCGGAACTGAATTGGCCATCGCCTCTGAATACAATGTTCCATTTATCTATCTATCTCAAAAACAAGGTTTAAATGACATTCACCCTAATGCCGTTCGAAATGCGCTAACTGCAGAAATGCAAGTTCGACATTTAGTAAGAACGGCAATGACAGAAATGGACATGCACGAATTTGCTATCTTGTACCCGAATGATCCCTACGGAGTCGAGTACGCAAATTTATTTTGGGATGAGGTTCTGGCGCAAGGTGGAGACGTAGTTGCCGCACAGACTTATGACCCGAAAGAAACAGATTTCCGACCGGTCGTGCAACGTTTAGTTGGCACGTACTATATCGAAGCTCGCAAAGATGAATATTATCAAAAATTGCGCACATTCAAACAATCACTAAAAGGCAAGAATGCGCGTGAAAATGTAAATACAGATGATTTACTTTCCCCAATACAAAACTTTGATGCGATTTTTATACCTGATCAAGCCCGCGTGATATCGCAAATCAACGCGTTCTTAAATTATTCACGTGTGAAAGATACAAAAATCCTATCCACTAATATTTTAAATACTCCAGGATCAGCGAAACGTTTATCTTCGTTAAACTATCCAATTTATTTTGCAGACAGTTTTATTTCAGAAGGGCCAAGCCAATCAAATTCTGATTTTGTTCGTGAGTACATGGGTTACTTCAACGAGTACCCCGCACAGTTTGAAATTGCGGCTTATGATTCTGGCTTAATCTTGCGTCAGCTTGTCTTGCAAGGCGTGTACACCAGAGACGATTTAGGAAAACAGCTGATGAAACTTAAAAAGTTTGACGGCAGTTTTGGCCCCCTTTCCACCACTTCAAATAAAGACCTTTTCCGCCCGTTGATGACTTTGACCGTCCAAAAAGGTGAAACTGTTAAATTCAAAGAATAGCTTATAAGCTCACTTATAGTCTGTTTCCGGCTTTTTTTAATTATTTTTCTCGTTCTTTAACCGACCGACAGGTCTGGTGCATCTAACTCTCCGAAGGGCCTGATTATAGACCCAAAACTCTAAGAGCCAGGAGGGCTTATGTCATTAGCAGCTACAGTAACAACACTAGTTAACAAAGAAATTGTTGATGAGTGCAGAAAAAAACTAGTTCTTGCTAAGCAAGACCTGTTGAATCGTATGAAAATGTCGGCAGAGCGTTTCAAAGAAAACAACAAAAATGTAGGGGATGAAATCGATCAATCTGTCGCTCAACTGGAAGAGTATAATTTATTAATCAATCAAGAAAGGCTTCGCTTTCAATTGTCAGAAATTGAATTTGCGTTAGCTCGCATCGAAAAAAATCATTTTGGTGTATGTGAGGAAACCCTAGAGCCAATTGAAGAACAACGCCTACTAAGCATTCCATGGACTAGACTTAGTATTGAAGGTGCCGAAATTCGCGAACGATATAAAAATCATTTTGCTCAAACATAAGGAAAATAAAATAATCTGACATGAACTTAACGGCCCTGTTATGGTTTAATTCCATCGCGTTAAGTTTGTGTTGAATAAATAATCAAATTCATTTTTTTGATGACACCCAAATTCTTCTCCGTATTATTCAGCCTTGTTTCAGCGGCCTATAGCATTTTTCAGACAAGGGGAAAAAGTGAAAAGTTCAGTTATCGTTGAAAAAAAGGGAATTACTAAAAAGACTAAAACGGACAAGTCTCAAAATGTCGGCAGCGCAACACAAACGGGTGAATCAAGCGTGGTAACATCAACAGTAGATCAGGTAAGTTTAACAGATTTATTACCTACTATTAAAGAGTCATTGTTATTTCAAAAAAGTCAGATCTTGAATCGAACGAACGAATTCAAACGTTCTCAGCAAGAATCCGTTCAACTTTCTGACGAAGCCGAAGTCGCTTCAAACGACTTAAGCAACAATTTATCAATTCATCTTCATGAGCGTTCTATGAAGGCCTTATTGGAAATCGATAAAGCTCTAAATAAAATCTCTCAAGGAACATACGGTGAATGTGAAGGTTGCGGCGACACAATCAGCGCAAAACGCTTGCAGGCAAGGCCTTTGGCTCCTTTATGCATTTCATGCATGGAAGAACGCGAAGAAGAAACTCGCATTAAACACCAGTAGTTGTTCTGCACAGAACTCCATAGAGTTCTGTAACTACTAAAGGTGGCAAAGAAATCTACGGATTTATTTGCCAGCACACAAAAATAAAAAATGCTTTTTATGGATAAAAGGCATTTATGACAGGGATGTCGCCATTCTTGTCCCTTTTTTCTAGACTTTACGTCAGCAGAATCAGCTCAAATCATATAAAATCAGGTCCTTAGATAGCAAAAAACTCTTAAAGCCGAACGGTTTTCAATCCGAATATTTGTGTAAGAAAATCGTACAGAAAAATCGTACATATAAAGGGTGCTGATATGAGTTTTGATGATAGAAGCGGAAACGGTGGATCTTACAAAGACGATAAAACTATCGATATACCACCAACTCTTCCCATGTTGCCGGTCCGTGATTTTGTTGTGTTTCCTTACATGATTATTCCGCTCGTTGTTGGGCGCGAGTCATCAATTCGTTCAGTCGAGGAAGCCCTTTCAAAAAATAGACTAATCTTCTTAGTATCTCAAAAAGATCTTAATGAAGAAAACCCAAATCCAGATTCGATCTATACTGTCGGAACTATCGCGATGATCATGCGCATGAAAAAAGTTCCAGATGGTCAAATCAGAATCCTAATTCAAGGTGTGGCCAAAGGCCGTATCAAGAACTACGCAAAAACAAATCCAAATTTTGAAGTTGCTGTAGAAAAAATTGAAGACTTACGAACGACATCTCCAACGGAGAATGAAGTTCTAATGCAAAAAGCTAAAGAGCGTATCGAAAAAATTATTTCTTTAGGTAAAACATTATTACCAGACATCTTGTTAGTATTAGATGATTTACAAGATCCAGGTAAAGGTGCTGATTTAATCGCAGCTAACCTTGGTATCAAGGTCACTGAAGCTCAGAAAGTAATTGAAACAACAGATGCTAAAGAAAGAATGCAATTGGTATTAGACTTTTTGAATTCTGAAATTGAAGCACTTCAATTACAAAATAAAGCTAAAGGTGGCAAAGAAGACACTCCAAAAACAACTCGTGATCAATTCTTTAAAGATCAAATGAAAGCGATCAAAAATGAATTGGGCGAAAATGATTCTAAATCTGAAGAGATCGAAGAACTTCGCGAAAAAATCAACACGGTTGGAATGCCTAAGACAGTGTTAACTGAAGCTCTAAAACAGCTTCACCGTTTAGAACGTATGCACCCAGATGCTTCTGAAGCAACAATGGTTCGCACGTACCTAGACTGGATGGTTGATCTTCCGTGGGCAAAAAAATCTGACGATTCTATTGATTTAAATAGATCAAAAGAAGTTCTTGATGAAGATCATCATGAATTACAAAAAGCAAAAGATCGCGTACTAGAATTTTTAGCGGTACGTAAACTTAAAAATAATATGAAAGGTCCTATCTTGTGTTTCGCGGGGCCTCCAGGAGTAGGTAAAACGTCTCTTGGTAAATCGATCGCTCGCGCAATGAACCGTGAATATCATCGCATCGCCCTTGGTGGTGTGAAAGATGAAGCGGAAATTCGTGGTCACCGTAGAACATACGTTGGCGCTATGCCAGGAAAAATTGTTCAAGCTTTACGCCAAGTAAAAACAAACAATCCAGTACTTGTGCTAGATGAAATCGATAAATTAGGCAGTGATTTTAGAGGCGATCCGTCAGCAGCGATGCTTGAAGTTTTGGACCCTGAACAAAATGCTACATTCCGTGATAACTATTTGAATGTGGACTTCGATTTAAGCAACGCTCTATTTATTGCAACGGCCAATGTTCTTGAGAATATTCCGCCAGCATTAAGAGATCGTATGGAAATCATCCAAATCCCGGGTTACACAGAAAATGATAAATTATTAATTTCTAAAAAGCACTTAATCCGTCGCCAATTAGAGAACAATGGTCTTGAAGCTCATCAAGTGACATTCACTGATGAAGGTTTAAAGTACCTAATTTCAGGTTACACTCGCGAAGCGGGTCTGCGTAACTTAGAAAGAGAAATCGGTTCGGTTTGCCGTAAGATCGCGAAAATGGTGGTAATGAATGAAGTTACTCATTTCGAAGTGAACGCAACAACGGTTCCAGAATTGTTAGGCGCTCCTAAGTTCTTACGTGAAGATAAACTTGAAGATTCGCAAGTCGGTATCGTTCAAGGTTTAGCTTGGACACAAGCCGGTGGCGAAGTTCTACAGATCGAAGCACTTAAAATGAAAGGTAAAGGTCACCTGGCTCTTACTGGTCAATTAGGTGATGTAATGAAAGAGTCAGCTCACGCAGCAATGTCTTACTGTAAAGCTCATATGGATGAACTTGGTATCCCAGAAGATTTCTTTGAAAGATACGACATTCACGTTCACTTGCCAGCAGGCGCTATCCCGAAAGATGGTCCTTCAGCAGGTATCGCGATGACAACAGCATTGATCAGCTTGATGACAGACACTCCAGTACGTCACGACTTTGCAATGACTGGTGAAGTAACTCTACAAGGTAAAGTACTTCCGGTTGGTGGTATCAGAGAAAAATGTTTGGCCGCGCTAAATCAAGGTATCACGAATATCGTAATTCCTTTAGCGAACCAAAAAGATCTTTCTGATATTCCAAAAGTATTCAAAGATAAAATCAACTTTATCTTGGCAGAAAACTTAGACGAAGTGTTCACTGTAGCACTCGATAAATCAGCCAAGGGTAAAGTGAAAAAGACCGAAGGCAAAACTGGTAAAAAGGCGAAAACGTCTTCATCAGCAGCAGCTTAAAGTTTTAGATTTTAGACTGTAAATTTTGAAATTATTTAAATAGGACGCTGATAAAGCGTCCTATTCTTTTTCTCGACGATAATAAGTGACATCATGAATGGTGCGCAAAAATATGGAGTCTGGCACCCAGACATAGCCTGTTTTAGGATCACATTTTCCTTTTAATTCTGGATTTGTATAGGAAGCGCAGCTCGCTCCCCACGAATTTCTAAGTTTTAACTCACACTGACCATTATGCCACCGACGACCCACAATTCCCGACGCATGCAGACCCGCTTTTTTATATTTTTCAGATTTAGGGTCATAAAAAATTCGCGTGTTATAACTAAATGCTACGAAATTTTTATTACCTATCTCTTCATGAACTTCCTTCATCAAATCTCGCCGGCCAAGTGCTGCAATCGTTTCTTTTTTTCTACCCTCAGCGATAAAAGGTATGACGTTATTTAGTCCGTTAGAAAAAACCCACGGAATGAAATTTTTTAAACCCTCTGTGAAATACCACTGTGGTCTAAGATTTAAAACGGGTTTCACTCGAATCATGTAGGGTCTACATAAACTCTGCGCTAAGTTTCGGGGAAAAGTTTTAACCGAGGACATTTCTAAGAGCTTTATCAACTGGTCGTCAGAAAGCAAATTGATATAACTTTTTGAATTTCGGTAAACTTCGAGTTCTTTAAACTCAGGCGTATTAGATTTTTGCCTCTGTTCGTCATAAGCCTTCTTCAGTTCAACAAGGGCAGTAATTTGTTCGCGAATTGACTTATATGGACTTTTCTTAAGAGCTTCATCTTGAAATGCTTGAGGGCAAATTCCCGCAAATTCCGAGAAAATAACTGCCGGTGTAATATATCCCGCGTCTTCGTTCGGATCCAAATACAATGTAAACTGATTAAAGGTGAGCGCGACGAATCCCGCTGAAGCTTGTTTTCCACCTAATTCGTTTTTGTGGCGAAATGTTAACAAATCCGCAGCAACATTTGCGTAACACCAACCGATATTTCCTTGATTTCTGACGGCACCCAGTTGTGGAGAAATATCCACCGTTGTGCAATCCCGTTCGTCTAAAGTTTGGTCAGCGTACACAAATTCGGTAGACAGAAGAGTCAAAACGTAAGCTAAAATGCATATAATTCGTTTGAGTTCCATAACCAACTATAGAGCAAATCGATTACCAGTTTTTCTTTAATCTATCGTTCTCAGACTCTAGGACTTTTACTAATGTTTTAAGGTCAGACACTTCTTCTTTCAAGATCATCATTTGCTCTTCTTTTTCTTGAAGTATCTGCGTGTAGGCTTTTTTCAATTCGTTCAGAAGTTTATTCGCTGCTGTTAAGACGGGTTCATTAGTACCAATTTTTGAAATTTTATCTGAGAATTCGCGTAACGTTGGGTTTTCAAATTCAGCGGTGTGAGTTTCTACTTTTTCAATCGGAGCTGGGGCTGCCGGCTGTCTTTCTCTGCGAAAGAAATATTCCTCGTCGATATTAATTGCCGCTTGCGGACGCAGCGTTTGTTGCTGCTGTTGCTGTTGGCTGATTATACCTTGCTGCATTTTTACTTGCGGCAATTTTGCGTTCGCCGATTTTTTCAAGTTTTCTAAAAAGTCAGGATTGTAAGCTTGCTGTGACATCGGAGTCACAACCGGCTGCTGACGATTTGAATACATTTTTTCAGTTTCAATTGGCTCTGACGCCGTATCAAGATCATTTAGAATTTCATCATCGAAGATCAAATCTGAACTCATACCATCAAGAGAATTTAGGGAGGGGCCGCTCTTGATTGTATTTTTAATTGGTTCATCGAAAATGAAATACTTACCATCTTGAAAATGATACTTAATATCATCGGCTTTGATTCTTCGTCTCAATGTCGAAACACTGATTTTGTATTTCGAAGAATAATCTGTCAGTGGTAGCCAAGTTTCCATTCGTTTTCCTAGTATGCCTCTTAAAACCCTTAGTTTGTTAGTTGCCCTGATTAGAGAGATTTCAAACAAGCAAACAAAACTCGAAATTATTTCTCATTTTGTTTGCTTGTCTCTGTAATCTGACCCGGCAGAGAACATTATGTTCGTCCTTGGGCCAATTTAGCGGTTAGGCAACTAACCTAACAAGAGTAGCCAGTTTGGTGATGTGGCTAGTCTTACATTCGACCATATAAAACCGACTATCCGGTGTCAAACCATGGGTGAATAATCTTTGGATATCTGGTGAAATCTACACCTAGGGCCTGAATAGCTATTGATTATTCCGGCCTCCAAGGCTTTAATTTACCTTAACTTGAATATTCGAATACGGAACAAAAAGAAAATAGGATTGGTATTAAGTGGTGGTGGCATCAAGGCCGCAGCCTACCATATGGGTGTTTGCCTGGCTTTAAAGGCAAAGGGATTTCATTTTGCCGGCGGATCTAAGAAATTGCTTAAAAACAAAAAGCGACCTGATCTGACTATCCAGCTTTATGTGGGCTCCAGCGCTGGTGCCTTTGTTAGCACGGTGCTCGCCGCTGGCTATCCAATCGAAGCCTTGATCACTGCCTTCCAGGTTGGCCTAGGCGTCAGTCCTGAGTATTCAAATCAAGACTTCCGAATACTCACCCCTTTAACTTATAGACGCATCTTTGATATCAATAGTGCTAGCTTACTCAACTTTATGCCGAAGCAGTTTTTGACTAAGTCCCTGGTTACCGGGGGTCTAGAAATGTTGATAAAAAATGGATTCAAGGTGAACGGTCTATTCACCACCAAAGGTGTCGAGAAATATCTTCGCCAATATGTGCTCATCGAGAACGACTTTGCCTCGTTAGATCCAGAATTATACATCGTAGCCACACAGCTAAACCACTCAAGGAAGGTTATCTTCGGGAATTTCCAAGAGAATTTGCAAACTCCATCAACTAAACAGATTAACTATGCTTCGATCAGTGAAGCGGTGGCGGCCAGCACCTCGCTGCCCCCCATTTTCTCTCCATATAACTTGCCCAATCTAAAGGGTGAAGAGCGTTATTACTATGATGGTGAAATTCGAGAGACTTTGTCCGCCCATATCGCCGCTGATCAGGGATGTGATCTGGTGATTTCGTCATTTTCGATGCAGCCCTACCATTACAACGATGAAATCGGCAGTTTGCATAAATATGGAATTCCCGTGATTTTAAATCAGGCTCTTTACCAGGTCTTAGAACAGAAGACTCACAAACATATCGAATGGCAAAATACTTTGCGCCATATACACAAGACGATCGATACCTATTTTAAATCTAATAACCTTCCCGACGAAGACCGCGTTAGACTTTTAGAAATTTTCAATCAAAGGTTCAATCATAATTCAGAAACCGATTATATTCATATTACCCCTAGACCCCAAAACTATGAAATGTTCATGGTTGACCACTTTAGCTTAAGCCCCAAAATCCTCGAAAGGATCGTACGTATTGGATTTAAGTCGGGTATAAATGCCCTTCGTAAACACCTATAAACCTAAATTTTATCGTTTCTTTATAAGCCCTTAGGTCATTCTTTCAAATACCCAATTTCCTATTGCGAGATTTATCAAAAATGCTAAAACCCTAGGCATGATTAAAATTATCGCACTTTTTATCACTGGTATTTTTGCGTTTTCAACCTACGCTCAACAAAATCCCTGCTTAGATATCAAAACCATTCGCACGGTTAAAGTGCCTTGGGATCCAACGAAACCAAAATCACCTACGTTTGATTTTCGATTTAAATATGAAATAGTTAATCCGCTAGCCCCTACGGTTGTTGTGATCCCTGGTGGACCTGGCCAAACGTCGATATCTCCTACTGGTCAACTTCCTCTGGGTGCCGTACCTGCTGGTTACAATAAAATCTATACCGATCCTCGTAGCCAAGGTTGCAACTACGCCATTGAATCGAATGTTTTAGCTCAGTACCTAAAAACGGAATACGTAGTAAATGATATTTTCTTGGCCTTAAAATCCGTGAATCTAAAAAACTATATTATTTATGGCGCTTCATACGGAACCGTTGTTGCGACTCAATTAGTTAAGAAAATTGAAGCCGAGAAGTTTGAATTACCGACGGCTTTAGTTTTAGAAGGCACCGTTGGTAAAAAATTTGATAACTTTGATTCGTATTTTTATTTCTTTCAATACGAATGGGATAAAGTTTTTAAACAACTTCCTCCTCGTTGGAAAAATTATTTTCAAACTGGTAAAAACGAAATGGCATTCAGTAAGTCTGAATGGGCCTCATTAATTACAAGTGATCTAATTATTGGCGATATTCCAGACGCTCCTGTAAAAGGTCAGTTCTTACTCTACCATCTACATTTACTTGAGCTCTATTTTGCAAAAAAAGTTTCCGCTAAAGACCAACTTATGTTGAGTTCCATGTTTGCCAAATTAAAAGATCCACAATTTCCTAATTTATTTTTTCGAATGATCGGTTGTGGAGAATTATGGGGTGATTGGTATTACGGCCGCAGCTTAGAAAATGGTCGCCTCAGCAGAACCGGAAAAAATGTCTGTGAAGGTATTGATTACAAAAAACCTTATGATGCAGCTAAATTTCTAATTCCCGAATCCGTTCCTGTTTATTACTTCCAAGGTGCGAACGATCCATCAACACCATTAAATACAGCACTTTACCATTTTGCTGTTCAACGTAAAACAAATCGGCAATTTTTTACTGTTACCGGGGCAGCACACGCACCGCTAACTAGTAGCTTGCGTTCTTGTGCTGATGAAATCTGGCCTTCAATATATGCCCAACGTGCTTTAGGCCGCGAATTTGCTACTTGTCCAAGACAAACAGTCCTTACCTCAAAACAGGCTAATCAGGACTAGCTATATTGAATATGGCTTTTTAGCCGGGGTCAAAATGGACATATTTATATGTCGTTTTTTTGTTCATTGAGGCGACTGTGGTTTGGGATTACAAATAGTTCTACTGTCAGGGGCATTTATGAAGTTGATCACATCGTTGTTTCTAGCTCTTCCTCTGTTTTCTATGGCTCAAGAAAAATCAGTGCTAAGCTGCTTGAGCCCAGGTCATACATTTATCATTAAACAAACATTACGTTCGCGGCCAACAGAACCGAAACAATTGGTGGGAACCCTATCAACGGCGTCACGCAAACCACAAGTTCTAGATTGCACAGAGAAAAACACCGGCTACGTTTGTAAAAAAGGTGATTTCGTTGCTAAGGTTCTGCGCGGATCAGTGACTGGGCGAACTATTGTTCAACTAGAACTTGAAGGTGAATACGATGTGGAAAGCGGTTATATTGGCACAATCTATTGCCGATAATTTATTTTTCAGGTGATAAAAAAGCCCACTCTTTTAACGTGGGCTTTTTATATTAGTTACATTTATAATTGTAACTAATTAATAAAGCTCTTCTCAACAGCCGAGAAAATTGGACCCGACAGCACGCCTAGAGCCGCGATAAAGATCGCAGATACGATCATCGTTACTGTTGTTGCGCTTAGATTGTGACCTGCGATTTCCGCTTCACCTTCTGCCATGTACATTAATACGATTGGTTTTAAGTAGTAATACACACTGATCACAGAGTTAATCACACCCCATACCGCTAACCAAATTAAACCTTCACCTACAGCGGCGTTGAATAAGTAGAACTTACCGAAGAAACCAATTGACGGTGGGATCCCAGCTAGTGACAACAAAAACAATGAGAAACAGAACGCATACACTGGACGACGAGACGCTAAGCCTTTTAATCCATCAAGTGTGATCATGTGGTTTTCATTTTTCTCTAAGATAGAAACGATTGCAAATGCACCCAATGTCATTAAGCAGTAACTAAATAGATAAAAAATAACCGATGAGGCTCCGAATGATCCTGCATCACTTACGCCTGCCGTGATCACACCCACAAGAACGTAACCAGAATGCGAAATACTTGAGTATGCCAAGACACGTTTCAAATTTGTCTGCACAATCGCGCCGACGTTGCCCACAAGCATTGTGATAACGGCCATCCACTGAAGAACGTCAAACAAACCCGTTGAACCAACTAAAGATTTGGTTGCAATCACGCGCAAAAATGCAGCGAATGAAACTACTTTTACCGCTGTCGCCATGAATGCCGTGTGTGGTGTCGGTGCGCCTTGATAAACATCCGGAGTCCAAGCATGGAACGGGGCAATCGAAACTTTGAAGCAGAATCCTAAGATTACGAATGAAATACCAAATAAGAACAATCTGTTTGATTGAACCAGGCTTGATGCTTCTTGCATGAACGTAATTAAATTTGTTGAGCCTGTTGTCCCGAAAACAAAGGCTGTTCCGTACAAGAAGATCGCAGATGCAAAACTTCCTAGTAGGAAATATTTGAAAGCTGCTTCTTTAGAGTATTTTTCTTCGTGGCTCATGCCGATCATTAGGTAAAGAGCCAACGACATTAATTCTAAACCCACAAATAGAGTCAGAAGATCCATCGCAGAAACCAGGATCAACATACCAACAACCGAATTCAATGCCAGGAAAATCAATTCCGCAAATTGACGACCGTTTGTTGCATAGTTTTCATACATCATGATGATAGCGCCCGTTGCAGATAAAATCGCAAGGGATCCCATCCACAAAGTAACTGAGTCAAACACAAGTGATTTACTAAATGCTAATTCGCCAGAGCCACCAACCACAGTCAGTAGAACCAATCCAATTATTAAGCCTGCGATACCTTGAATCAGAGTCACTAGGTTATTTGGCTCTTTGTTACCAGATAAAACTTTTGTAGTGATCGGCAGAAGACTCGCGATAAAAATCGCGATCATCGGAGAAATACGGATTACATCCGCTAGACCAATATTAATTTGCATACTCAGATCCTTTAGCCACTTTGTTTTCGTGAATTTCTAGGTAGTACTTGTTTTTGTTATTCACAAGGTGATCTACGCTTGATTTAGTCCAATTTAAAAAATGATTCGGTAGCAGTCCCATCCAAAATACTAGAATTAATAACGGCGCCATCACAACAATCTCGCGAAGATTCAAATCGTGGAGTGGATGATGTTCATCTTTTACCAGCTCACCTTTTTCACCGAAGAATACACGTTTAAACATCCACAACATATAAGCTGCACCCAAGACAACACCCGTCACTGCGAAGTAAGCATACACAGGAGCCGCTTTAAATGTGCCAAGAAGGATCAAGTATTCACCAATGAAACCGTTCGTTAATGGAACCGCAATTGATGACAGCGTAATGATGAAAAAGAAAATCGTAAATATTGGCAGTACTGATGCCAAACCACCGTATTTAGAAATTTCTCGTGAATGTGTTCGTTCATAAATCATACCGATTAACAAGAACAGGGCTCCGGTGGAAACACCGTGATTGAGCATTTGGTAGATACCACCTGTAATACCATACTGATTCAGCACAAATAGACCCACAATGATGTAACCCATATGCGATACGGAAGAGTACGCAACAAGTTTCTTGATGTCTGGTTGAATCATCGCCACCAGAGCACCGTAAATAATTCCAATAACTCCAAGAGACAAGAACAACCATGACCAGTATTCTGTCGCATCTGGGAACAAAGGAATTACCCAACGTAAGAAACAGTATGTACCCATTTTTAACATCACACCCGCTAGAATCACTGAACCTGGAGTCGGCGCCTCAACGTGGGCATCCGGCAGCCACGTGTGAACTGGCCAGATTGGCACTTTGATCGCAAAAGCTAAAGCAAATGCGAAGAACAGTAGTGTTTGCTGATTCATGAACGTACCCGCCACAAACGGGATTTTAACTTTATAGAATTCTAATAAACTTGCGCTCATCACGCCCGTCGCCTGCTGAGTTAGATACATCATATAAATGATGGCTACTAACATCAGAACCGAGCCCGCCATCGTGAAGATAAAGAACTTGATCGTTGCATAAATTCGGCGAGCACCACCCCAAATACCAACCATGAAGTACATTGGGATCAGAGACAATTCCCAGAAAACATAGAATAAAATTGCATCCATAGCTAAGAACGAGCCCAGCATGGCTGTTTGAAGAAGGAACAAACAAGAATGGAAACCTTTAATTTTAGTGTCGATTGATGTCCAAGACGCTAAGATGATGATCGGAGTGATGAACGTTGTAAGGATAACTAACCATAATGAAATACCATCGATACCGACAAAGTATTGAATTCCAAATCGCTCGATCCATGTGAATTTCTCAACCAATTGCAGTCGCGCTGATCCCGGATCGAATTCATTTAAGATCATTAAGCTAATCAGAAACTCAATAATGGAAAACCCTAAAGCTAGGTGTCTTAGAGTTCTTTGCTGCGGCCAAAAAGCGATGAACACAGCAAACACAAGGGGTAGCAAAATTACGGTACTAAGAAGCATTTAAATCTCCAAAATCTACTTAATTATAATAATTGAAAGCGCGATCACTAAACCGATAGCGATGTACATCGCATAGACCTGCACGTTACCAGTTTGTAGAGAGCGCGTAACGCCGCCGCCACCTTTAATAAGGTCTGCGATGACATAAGTAATTTTATCAATGAAATTCACGTCGATATAAAACCAAACTTTTCTAGACAGTTCGATCAATGGATTGATGATTGTCTTAAAGTATAATTCGTCGACTAAGTATTTTTTAAATACTAATTCGTATAAAGGTTTAATTGAGTTAGCAATTTTACCCGGAATTTCTGGCGATTTAACGTAGAAATGATACGCGATAAACGCTGAAATCGAAGCAATACCCACGGATGCGCCCATCAAGCCCCATTCTAACGAGTGTTCTGCTTCTGTTAAATTCGGAATTGGTTTTAATACTGGGTGCAACCATTCCATCAAGTAATTTGGAATGTGGCCAAATGTATGACCGATAACTTCAGGAATACCGATCCATCCACCCACGACACTTAACACCGCTAGAACGATCAAAGGAATCGTCATTAAGGCTGGTGATTCATGCGGATGAACTGTTTTAGGAACACGTGATTTGCCCCAGAATGTTAAGCACATTAAACGAGTCATGTAGAACGCCGTCATACCCGCACTCAGAGCACCGATCGCCCACAACACCGGGTGACCCATTGGACTATGGAAACTCATCCATAAAATTTCATCTTTTGAAAAGAATCCCGCAAATGGAGGGATACCGATAATCGCTACCCAACCCAAGAAGAATGTCCAATGCGTAATCGGCATATATTTTTTCAAGCCGCCCATCTTGCGAATATCTTGCTCTTCGTGCATTGCGTGGATCACGCTACCAGAACCCAAGAACATCAAGGCTTTGAAGAATGCATGAGTCATCAAATGAAATAACCCAGCACCAAACGCGCCCACACCCACAGCTAAGAACATGTAGCCCAGCTGCGAAACGGTCGAGTACGCAAGTACCTTTTTAATATCCCACTGAGTGATACCGATACTGGCCGCCATCAATGCAGTTAATGCGCCAACAATCGCGATCACTAACATTGTATTTGGTGTCACGATGAATATTGGATTTAAACGAACGATCATATAGATACCCGCAGTTACCATCGTCGCCGCATGGATAAGTGCAGAAACTGGCGTTGGACCCGCCATCGCATCAGGAAGCCAAACATACAATGGAATCTGTGCTGATTTGCCAGTTGCGCCCACGAATAGGAACATAGTTCCCATCGTCAAAGCCCCTAACCACGAAGTTTCTGCCGTTGTCGGCGCTAGTGCATTGATCTCTTGAATATTTAAGGTACCGAACATAGAAAACAACACGAACATACCTAATAAGAAGGCTGCGTCACCCACGCGATTTGTGATGAAGGCTTTCATTCCTGCTGCCGCTTTATCTTTATCTGTGAACCAGAATCCGATTAACAAATAACTGCAAAGACCAACGCCTTCCCAACCCACGAACATAGTTAGTAAACTGTCGCCTAAAACTAAAATTAACATGTTGAAAACGAATAAGTTTAGGTAGGCAAAGTATTTGGTTACGCCTTTATCGTGGTGCATGTATTCCGTAGAAAACATGTGAATCAATGTTCCCACACCCGTGATAATTAAGATCATGATACCGCTGATTTGATCGACATAAAAAGCCGCATCGACTTTAAATTTATCTACGTTTAACCATTCAAAGAATTTAACGTGAATTTTTCGTTGATCTGCCGGCAATCCAATCAGTTCAGAGAACAATAAAACCGAACATATAAAAGATATAAATACCGCTGCTGTCGCAATTCCGCCCGAAATTTTATACGTAGGCTGTTTATAACGAACACCGTTGATTAAGAAACCAACGAATGGACTTAATAACAATACGGCCATCAATATAGAGTGATCCATCCTTAACCCCTATCCTCTTAAATGCTCGAAAAACTTAATGTTAACTTCTTTAAAGCGTTTGAAAATTGTAACTGCTAACGCTAATCCCACCGCGGCTTCTGCTGCGGCGATTGTCATCACGAAGAAAACCATAATTTGGCCATCTACATTTTGTGTGTATTTGCTGAACGCGATAAACGAAATATTAACGGCATTTAACATTAACTCAACCGACATAAGGATAACGATCACGTTACGTCTAAGTAAAACTCCAGCCATGCCGATTACAAATAAAATCGAAGATAAAACCAAGTAGTGATTAAGAGAAATATCGGTAAATACATTATTTTGCATGGTGAGTTCCTCCGCGGCTACGAGCCAGCGCTACAGTTCCAACAGCGATTACAGTTAGCAACACGCCCAGGGCTTCAAATCCAAAGATGTGTTTCGAGAACAACACCATTCCAAGCTCTTTAGTCGAAGCATCTGGGGAATTTGATTTTTTCAGTTTTTGAACCTCCGCCAAATGAACGGCGTCTTTCGTCATTTCACCAACGAATGATTTTTGACTCATGATAATTCCGCCAACGATCAATCCAGATAATAAACCCACTGAGATCAGTTTAATTGCACCGGATATTTTTCCTGACGAAAACGCCTGAATCTCGGCTTTAATATCAAACAACATCAAAACCATGACGAATAAAACCATCACGGCACCAGCGTAAACGATTAGCTGCACACCCGCGATGAAGAAGGCTTGCAAAGTGATAAAAATAGCGGCCACGCCAACCATGGTCATAGCCAAAGATAATGCTGAATAAATGGGGTTGGTAAAAAGCAACACCGCCAAGCCACTTCCGATAATCAAGAGGGCCAGAAACCAAAAAAGAAAAACATCAGGGGTCATTCCACTACTCCGTTGTTTAAGAAACCAAAAATATTACTAGTGCCGTAAGGATGGTGTTGCCAAGCGCCCAAGGCAGCATAGTTTTCCAGCCCAAATCCATCAATTGATCGTATCTGAATCGCGGAAGAGTCCAACGAACCCAAATAAAAATCCATAAAAACAATACAAATTTGATCAAGAAGCTTAAAAAATGCACTAGCGTTGTAATCACACTAATGGTCGCTGCTGATTCAGTTAAGCCGCCAGCCCATTGTCGAACGTCATCGACGGTGACACCCGGAATACCGTATCCACCAAAGAAGAAAATGATCATAAGTGCCGAGCCCAACATCATATGACCGTACTCACCGATGAAGAACATAAGCATCTTAAAGCCGCCGTATTCCGTATGGAAACCCGCCACGATTTCAGCCTCACCCTCGGCCAAGTCGAATGGCAAACGGTTGGATTCCGCAAAGGTTGCCGCAAAGAATATAATTGCCGCCAAAGGTTGATAGAAAATACCCCAGTTGGGTAAGAATGCTGACGAAACCGTGTGACCAAACGCTTTGAAAGTCAGGGGTCCCTGTTGAGCATTGATCATTTCAGTTAAATTGAAAGTTCCGAAAAGCAGAATCACGCCCACGATTGAAAGGCCAAGAGCTAATTCATAACTAATGACCTGAGCGCTGGCACGCAAAGCGCCAAGCAATGAAAACTTACTGGCCGATCCCCAGCCCGCCATCAAAATAGTGTAGGCTGCTAAAGAAGAAACACCCAAAACATAAACGATACCCACGTTCATATCGTAGCCTTGAATTTTAAATACATAGCCACCAATTTCTAAGGGTACCGACATCGGGATTGCAGCAAAAGCTAAAGTTGCCGGAATCAACGCAAACACCGGAGCCGCGTAGAACAACGGTCTGATCGCTTTATCAGGAGCGAAATCTTCTTTCGTTAAGAATTTAACCGCATCAGCCAACAACTGTAAAAGACCTAGCGGCCCTACGCGATTTGGACCGAAACGATTTTGAATAAACGCAGATCCGCGGCGCTCTACCCAAACTAAAATAGGTACGGCCTGTACCATCATTAAGAAAATCAAAACTAGTTTGATACAATTTATCGTGATTTCAAAAACGTCTTGTCCCATTGAAGTCCCCTACTAGTCCCACTCTAAGGCTTTAGATTTAATTTCCCAGAATAACCCGAAGATAAATATCGCTAAGAATATCATCATTGATGTGAACACAAATGCGCCTTGGCCCGTGCTGATGAAATCACGGAACGTAATCGCCCAAGGGTACATGAAAATAATTTCGATATCGAAAAGAATGAATAAGATCGCCGTTAGATAGAACTTTACAGAAACTTTAGTTTCGCGTTTTTCTTGGCCCGGAATACCGCACTCATAGATATCTCGCTTAGCTGCCGAGTTGTTTTTGCGTTGTCCGCCAATAGCTCGCGCTAGGAAAATTAAAAAAGTTCCAAATATAGCCAAAAAAACTGTTAAAAATATGACGCCACCTAATGGCATTCCCGACGCTTCCGCCATCGCCCCACTCCTTGCCGATACAGGTCCAAAAAAAGACACGTGCAAACTAAATTTATACTTGTCATTACATATATTTCCAAGAAATATATCTGAACGGTTTAACTGGGTGCGTAGCGATGAGTTTTGAAACTTTGAATCCACATTTAGAATCACAAATTGAGCGCGTCGTTGCCGACAAGGGAACCGGTTCAAAAGTTTCGATCATCGGGTCGTCCTCGCTGCTATCGATTGCCTATTTTATAGCCTTTTCAAGTTCGCGTCGCCTGAATCAACAGCCGCATTTATTTGTTCTACCTAAAGAGTCCGACTGCTCTAAACTAGCGAATGCGATTGAGTTTTTTGATCCGAACAAAAAGGTATACACCCTAACCGAGTTTGATGTATCGCCGTATTCAGGACTCTATCCATCACCTCAAGTTTTAAAAGATCGTCTACATTTTTTAAGTCGAGCACAAAACGCAAAACCCGGTGAAGTATTTATTGCTTCTTTTTTAGGCCTTCATCAAAAGACGATGCCTGTTGATGTGCTCATTGAAACCACAAAATTGTTCAAGATTGGCGATAGTTTACCTGAAAATCTATCCGGCTATTTATCGGATCTTGGTTATGAATCCGCTCCAATGGTCGAAGATGTCGGTCAATTTGCTATTCGTGGTGGAATTGTGGATATATTTTCACCCGGTGAAAAGAAGCCCGTTCGTGTTGAGTTGTTTGGCGATCAAATTGAAACTTTGCGATTTTTTTCTACAGATTCTTTGAAAAGCGAAGCTGAAATTACCTCGTTCTTACTAACGCCGGCAAAAGAAACCCTGTATGTTGATGGTGAATATGAAAACATCGTGCCGCGGTTTAAGAAAACGACGGCTGGTCGTGATCTACGACATGAAGAAATAGACGATCTAAGTCGATCACTCGTTCAAAAAAGCTATTTTCCAGGCATTGAGTTTTTAATCTCCAGTTTTTATGAAAACCCGTCTCTGCCTGTTGAGCACTTTTCGGCTAAACCCTGGGTTTGGTTTGTGGACCCTCTTGAAATGCATAGAATCAGTGACGATGCACTTGCCGAATTAAAGAACGATTTCAAAAATTCAACAAAGACTCTTATTCGTCCGGCCTTAGAAGAATTCTTTTCTGAAAAGTGGTTAGCGGGAGCTGGCTCACAAGAATTGAATTTGGATCTGGGTTTTGAAACTCAAGAATTCTATTTTTCAAATATTGATTTCAATTCCAGCGCGATGATTTCAGGCGAAGCAGCAAGTAATCGATTGGATTATCGATCATTCACCGTTCAAGAGTTTTCTAATTTATCCATTGCTTCCACCGTTGGGAGCGAAGCTTGGACGCTAGCTTTACAAAATAAATTAACGCAGTGGAAGCGTGATCATTATCGCGTTTTTGTTAGCTTAAGAAATGCGACGCAAGCAGAACGATTAAAAAATTATATTGAAAATATGGATTTTGAATTTCGTCGTGTATCAGCAGACGATTACAAATGGGATACGTTTTTATCTGAACAAAATCAAAACCCAAAAATTATTCATTTCTTGCAACGACCTTGCTTTGAAAGTTTACGCATTGAAGATGAAAAAATTATTTTCCTTCGCGAAGAAGATTTTTTTGGCAAGAAAAGTCGATCCAGCAGTTTATCTTCTTCTGATGAATTTCAGAAGCAGGCCAAGCGTTTAAATTTTGGTGACTTAAAACCCGGCGATTTGGTCGTTCATATTAAACATGGTATTGGTCAGTATGAAGGACTTAAGGTCATGCCGGTTAATGGTGTTGATTCTGAATTCATACAGCTTTCGTACAAAGAAAAAGATAAACTGTATCTTCCCGTCTATCGCGTTGGACAGCTTCAGAAATATTCAGGCACTGCTGGCGCCATACCGCTGGATAAATTGGGCGGAACGTCTTGGGAAAAAACAAAAATCAAAGTTAAGAGTCATCTTAAAGATATCGCCAGTGAACTTTTGGCATTGTATGCAAAACGCGCTGAAATTCAGCGACCTGCTTTTTCTTTAAACGATAAGGAAATTCAAAAATTTGAATTTGGTTTCCCGTACGAGGAAACAGAGGACCAACAACGTTCGATCGACGATATCTACAAAGATATGAAATCTACGAAACCAATGGATCGCCTAGTCTGCGGCGATGTGGGCTTCGGAAAAACTGAAGTGGCCATGCGGGCCGTGTTTTTTGCTATCGAAAGCAAGAAACAAGTAGCTGTTCTTGCGCCAACAACCGTACTTAGTTTTCAACATTTCGAGAATTTTAAAAGACGTTTTAAAGATTGGCCAGAAGTTAGAATTCGGGAGCTCAATCGATTTGTAAGTAATACGGACGCCAAGAAAACATTAGTCGAATTAAAAGAAGGCAAAGTTGATATCTTGATTGGAACTCATCGCCTGTTTTCAAAAGATGTAGTTTTCAAAGACCTTGGTTTACTTGTTGTCGATGAAGAACAAAAATTTGGCGTCCTTCATAAAGAAAAAATTAAAAAACTAAAAGCGACGGTAGACACGTTAACTTTATCCGCAACACCAATCCCAAGAACATTGAACATGAGTCTTGTAGGTATTCGCGATTTAAGTTTAATCAACACAGCTCCGGTAGACCGCCTTCCCACGCGAACATTTATTTGCAAGTGGGAAGAAGAAACGATTCGTAAAGCCATCGAATCAGAAGTTCATCGTGGTGGACAGATTTATTTCGTGCACAATCGCGTGCAAACTATTTACGGCATTGCCGATGAACTGCGTGCTCTATTACCAAATGTCCGAATGAAAGTAGCTCATGGACAAATGCCAGAAGAAGAACTGGAAAAAACAATGCTTGCGTTCTTTAATCACGAAATTGATATGCTAATTAGTACCGCGATCGTTGAATCAGGAATGGACGTGTCACGTGCTAATACAATGTTTATCGATCAGGCCCATATGTTTGGTTTATCGCAGCTCTATCAATTACGTGGACGCGTAGGCCGATCGAAACAACGTGCTTATTGCTACTTGTTATTGCCGCGTGCTCGTCAGCTAGATAAAGATGCGCAAGAACGATTAAAAATCATTCAGGAAAACACACAGCTCGGTAGCGGTATTAAAATTGCTCAGTACGATTTAGAATTGCGTGGATCAGGAAATATACTGGGTGACGAGCAATCGGGTCATGTAAACACCGTCGGATATGAATTATATATGGATCTATTAAACGAAGCTCTGGCAACGGCTCGTGGAGAAGAACCAGAAGATGATTTAGATCCGGAAATTAATTTAAAAATTCCTGCAATGATTCCGGATAAATATATTCCAGATATTCGCATGCGCTTAAGCTACTACAAAGCATTGGCAGAAATTAAGTTCGAAGAAGATGTAGAGAAAATTGAAGACGAATTAAAAGATCAATTTGGCGCTCTTCCAGAACCAGTAGTAAATTTAATCGGCGTAATGTTGGTTAGAAAACTGTGCAAAGACCTTGGTGTTCGCGATGTCAGTGCGGGAATCAACAAAGTATCTTTGATCTTCAGCGATAAAACAAAACTCTCTCCGCAGGACGCTATTAAACTAGCGGCTCGTGAGCCAAAAAAATATTCGATTATGCCGGATAGCCGTTTAAATATCAGAATGGAAGTTATCAATTGGTCCGCCGTGTACGAAGAATTAAAATATCTTCTTTCTGTCAGTGACGGTAACGATCCAAAAGATCCATCGGCGAAAGCGCAAGATAAAAACAAGTCGCTGATTCGCCGAATGAGTATCTTTAATTAGAAATCTGGCGGTGCCTCTGGTCCTTCTTCACCTTTTTCAGATTTACCACTAGCCGCCGGAGGTGCCGCTGGTGGTTTGGTAGCATCACCCGCAGGTTTCGCACCCGCCGGAGTTGGCGCAGTGGCTGGCGGAGCCGCTAAGCTCTCGCCTGTTCCAACACCTTGAACGGGCGGAGAAACTTTTGGATCGCCTGGTTTTGCAGTGGCAGGTTTTCCATCTTTCTTTTCATCTGCTTTTTTATTATTTGGATACTGACTTGCGGCTGCGCCGGTACCAAGCACAATGCCTTTAGCATTAGTACGGGTGCGGCTCCACGTAGCTGCGTCAGTATCTTTTAGCTTTTGAAGTTCAGATTCTTTAGTCTTTTTCAACTGTTCAATTGCCGATTCGCCTTCGGCTTTAGATTTTTTAAGTTCTTCTAATTTTGCGGCAGTTGATTCGGCTGCTTTCGATGGTCTTCCATTAGCTCTGATATCTTTGGCGCGCTGTAAAGACTCGGCACCCATTTCTTTTAAATCGTTGCCCATTCTAATGTTTCTATCGCCGCCTCTATTTACTAACTTGTTCCCATATGATTGCGCCCATCGACCCGAAAGCTCAGGAACCACGGAAACCGTGTTTCGAGCGGCTTTGCTGACAATTATTGGAGAGTGTCTCCATGTTCCTTTCACTGTGCCCCACGCGCCTTTTAGTACACCGCGAGCCGCGTAGTATGGCCAAACAGCTCCTACCGCTGCCGCTCTTGCGCCTGATCGTCCGGCTTCTTTCAATGCCGGTTTAATAATTTTTGCGCCGCCAGTTTTACTCATTTTAGCAGCTACACCGCCTACGACTCCTTTGGCTAAACCAAAAATACCGCCTAAACCGGCTGAAAATCCGGCGCTACTGCCCGCAAATTTTCCGATCATTTGGCAGACATATTGGGATTGCGATTTTTTGTTTAAGCATCCCATGTAGTCGCCATCAAAACCGAACATGTTTTTCACAATGTTTTTACCAGCTTCAAACGGATCGGACATAATTTCTTTTACCATTGTCATTAACTGAGATCCCCAGCCAAGGACATCAAAGCTGCTAACTAACGAGCTAAAGAAATCGCGCAAGAAAACGCTGGCAAAATTTTTCAAACAATCACCAATGGTTTTCAAACAGAACGAGCCTTCGCAATAACCGCCATCAGTATCTTTATCCGTTAATTCTTTACACACGCGTTCATTAGGCTTTACGTCTTTCATTGTCGTAAATCCTAAGACTTCAAATCGTTCGCCTAAACGTTGGCAGCACCACTCACTGCTGAATTTTTCAAACGTTTTTGCATTTTTGGCTTCAGCTGATTTAGGATCACAGTCAGGTCCATTACATAGACCCGCTTGCGTTTTTGATTTGTCTGCGGCCGCTTCTCTCGCTTTTTGATCCGCATCGGCAGACTTTTTGTTAAAAGAATTAATTACGTCGCGCAGTTTTTCCATCTGCGCTTTGTAGAAGTCATACAGCTTTCCATTTCCATACGGGATATCACACGTATTTTTTCTTTCGCCCGCTACTTCTTTAACTTCGTATTCACCTGTTTTTTCGTCTTTTAAACTTAATACAAGTCCACATTCATATTCTTTGCTTTTAGCGTCGAAATAACTAAACCATTCATCCAAAGCCTGACCTGCAAATTTATCTAAGCATAAATTTGTTACGACATCGTTTTGGGAATTGAAACGCGCTTCTTGAAGTTTGTCGAAATCAAAATTTCTATCACCTAGCTCAAGTTCTTTTTCGTTCAGTTTACCTTTGTATTTTGTTGTCGTTTCATTACCGTTGCCGTCTGTCGTGTTTACTTCGTTAATAAAGCCTTCTAGTACTTTTTCTTTCCCGGCACATGCGGATTCAGGAACAAACAAACTTGAATATGGTTTTGTTTCCCGCATTTTCATGATTTCTGCGAAACGCGTTTTGCTAATACCTGGCGCAATACCTTCCTTCAATGCGTCTTCACCCGCCTGGTCCGATTCAGGAACCGCAGCTACTTCGGGCGCTTTGCCGGATGCCGCGGCTTTTGCTACTGCCTGAGATTCTGCAAATGCGGTCGTCGCAAATAGAGTTTGAAAAAGAAAAATGGATGTAATCGGATATATTAGTTGCTTCATGTTCATCCTAGTTAATATTCGGATTGAATGTTTGTAGGCTTAGCTTTGCTTGCTCAACCACTTTGCCTTGCGCGACAGATGGATAAAATAAATGAATAGATTGAACCGTCGACTTTCCGAAATAGTGATGCTCCAAAAATTCAGTCTTAACGCCGGCAAAGCTTGTGTAGCTACCACTAATTTCTAATCGTTCACCGTAACTGGTGTTGGTGAATTTATAGCTACTCATGATCCAGTCTTTGATTCCAAACTGTTCGTTAAAGTTAAGTTTTCCTTGTAGATAACTTTTGTTTAACTCACCCGTTTTTGTTTTTGGCACGCCAACCTTAGATCTAACTTCAGGCGGAATTAGTATCGTAACTTTTTCTGCACCTGTGTGATTGTACGTTGTGGGATAAAATGAAGGGAACAGATTGCTTTCAACTAAAAAGTTTGCGGGAGCTTTATACTGGAAATTTCTAGATTTATTTGCTTTTACAAAAGTAAAACCAAAAAGAATAATACCAAAAACTAAACCATAATTTATTAGTCTCATAACATTCCTTAACAAGTAGTAGGCCTTAAAAAGCCCGTACCTATAGGATATCTGTGACAATATAATTTTAGAAATTCTTTAAAGGTGCGGCCTATAATACTAGACTAAAATTCCATTCTTAGACCAACACCAAAGTTAAAGTCGTTTTCAAACGCGGGATCTAGCTCGTTATCTGTATTCTGATATTGCGTCCAAAACACATCTAGGTAGGTGTTTTCTAGACCTTCACCCATATAAGCTGTCTTCGCCGTTTCTGGATCCATCCAGTTTAGTTGAATTAAGAATCCGGCGGTCATCGAAGTTCCATTTCCCGTGTCGTATGAATTTGTTGTACCTAATGTGTTATTTTTTTCCGTTAAACCAAATTGCCAGTAATTGAAACCGACATAGGGAACGAAAAAAGGCTCTTTCATTAAGTTATCTAACAAAATTTGTGCTCTGATAGATTTTTTATCTATTGTAAGTTCTCTTTCTTCGCCAATTCTATCATCCACCAGAGTCCCTTGGCCGTAGCCAATTCCGGTTACAAGTGATCCAAGAAAGAAATTCAATTTGTAATCCAATTGCACTTGCACCAGAGTTAAATCCTCTTGGCCAAACAGTTCTTCATATAGTTTCTGATCTACAATAGAGGCATAGTCTTGAAAATATAAATTCTCGGCATTGATGTTGAACATGAATCCATGAGTCGTTCTGCGTTCCCGATAAGGTTTATATTCTTTAAACGGCTCAACCTCGACAGTTTTTTCTCTAGGAATAACTTCGACCATGTCCGCTTCTGAAACTGTTTTTTCTGTTGGAACAGGATTGTGTTCCGCCGTTGGTGACGGTACGTAGGGTTCTGGTTGCGGGATTGTTTTTATAGGGATCGTTTCAACTGGCGGTGTATCCAGCCGCACCGATTCTGCTGGCGGCCGTTCAGGCATTGATTCCGCTGGTGGTTGTTCTGCGACCGGAGCTTCTTCTATATTTTCACCGGCTTCAAGAGAAGTTTCATTCGAAACCGATTCATCGATCGAGCTTTCACCGTTTGCAGACTCGACAACCGGCGCTTGCAATGGAGTCGAATTAGTCGCTGGGGCAGCTACATCTAGGTTTTCCTCTTCGCTATCGTCTCCAGAATTTTCATCCACTACATTGGCACCAGGAGCTTCATCCTCGCTGTCGTCGTCAACACTGTTATCATCGACTTCTAGACCGCTCGACGATGCTTTCACAGCTGGTTTGGCCTTTGTGCTGGTAGCGGGTTGAGAAAAGATATTCTGTGAATGAAACGCTATCGCCAATATTAAAAAACTTAATACTAAAGACCTAGGACCTTGGTCGTTTTTTCTCTGGTTTTTAACAGCTGCACTCATATTCACAGTGATTTTTCCGATCATTAAGTATGCTTTTTAAGTTTAGCGCGAAACCCACTACTTTGACATTTCTAATCTTTGGAAGTCTTTTTTTTCCAAACTTAGTGCCAGCCCAAGTCCCAAAAACGGGACTAAAAACGCCGGTAGTCAATGTGGTTTCTAAATCTAATGCTGCTGTTAGATTTCCTGTAAGTCCCACACCAGATCCTAATTTTTTCCAAAACAGCACCGTGGAACAAATTCTAGGTCGCATGTCGATTGACGACAAAGTCGGCCAGCTTTTACTCGTTGGGTTTCCCCAAGAAAAGTTAGACGCCAAATTAGCTCAACATATCAGTCAGAATCGCGTGGGATCATTTTTAATTTTCAAACGAAATATCGTATCGATCGATCAGTTAAAAATTTTGAACACAAGTCTTGTGGATTATTCGATGGATAAATTCAGAATCCCACCGTTGATGGCAATTGATCAAGAAGGCGGAAATGTTAATCGCATCACGACAAACCCAAAGCTTCCGTTCTTGTTTCACTTCGGCGATTTAACGGATTCAAAGTTTAGCTACCATTATGGTTATTACACCGGACAAATGTTAAGTTCACTTGGATTTAATTTAAACCTAGCTCCTGTTTTAGATATTGCTGATTTTAATTCTAATAGTTTTATAGCTCTTAGATCTTTTGGCAGCGATCCCGGTCGTGTGGCTCAAAATGGAGTCGCTTATTCGCAGGGTCTTGTCAGTCAGAAAGTAATCCCAACTGCAAAACACTTTCCGGGTTTAGGTTCTACTACATTGGATCCACACAACACTGTGGTTTCAAACTCGGCTTCATGGATAGAAATGGAACGAAATGATTTTCTTCCATTTAAAGATTTTGCAAAAATTGGCCCGAACAGCGCCGTGATGATGTCCCACATGATCTACAAAGGAATCGATACCAGTGGACTTCCGGCGTCGTTTTCAAAATATTTGATGAACGACGTTCTTAGAAAGCGTTTGGGATTTCAAGGCGTAATCGTTACGGACGATCTTCATATGAAGTCGTCATCAAGCACGGTAACCCCATCAGAAGCCGCTCTTAAGTCTTTAAAAGCAGGTTCTGACTTGGTGATGCTGTCATGGTCTTTCACCGAACAATCAAAAACATTTGCTCGTATCAAAGACGCCGTCATTAAAAAGGAACTTAGCATCGAAGAGGTAAACGACAAAGTTCGTCGCATTCTGACTTTGAAAAAGTATGTTTACACGAAGCCAGCTCCGGAGAACCGCACTATCGCTAGCGTTACACCAGCAGCTCCTCAGATTAAAGTCAGTGCAAACAAAACAACGGTTGAATCTGCTCCTGTAACTCAACTTTTAAAGTCTGTTCTGGATGCGAAAATGCGATCCGTTTTTTTCAGACCTCAATTGGAAGAAAAAAAACAGCTGTGTTTGGTATCAGATCAGAAGAAACTTTTTGATTTAATTGGAAAGAAAGACGCTAACGTATTTAAAGGTTATTTCTATCCTAAGACATCGCCAGCAAAATCACTTGCTCAGTTTTTTAAGACTTCAAACTGTGATCTATTTATCGTCACAATAGAAAATAACCAGCAGGCGGCGGTTATCAATCAAATCGCTGATTTAAATAACAAAAAGTTGGTCATAATCAATCACGCCATCCCTACGATGGTACGCAATCGTGCACGTTATTTTTCAGTTTTAGATTTATATGGAATCAGTATTAAGACAGACGAATTATTAGCAGATAAAATTTCAGAATTTACGAACATGATCTTACGCGGCCAATTTCACTCAGCCGCGAATAATAGAAATTAATTTTTATACTTAGTGACTTCGATACTTGATTCTCCACGTTTAACAACGCGAGAAAGATCAGCGTAATCAGCATCACTCAAAGACTCAGCCGCAAGACGAGCCTTAGCTTTGTCGATGAATGCTTGCGCATCCGTTAAATTTATATCTTCGGGAAGGTCTGCAGTTTCAGCTAAAATATCGATACCGTTAGGGTAAACTTCGCAGTAACCCCAAGAAATCACAGCGTATTGAAAGCGATCAGATCCCTTCACTTTCCAGCGCATGATACCCGTATCTAATGTTGTAACTAAAGGCGTGTGACCCTCAAGAATATTCAATTCTCCGCGATACGCAGGCACAGTCACAGACTCAACGTCTGCGCCTGTTAGAATTCTTTTTTCTGGAGTTACTAGGGTCATTTTCATTTCAATAATCCTAAACTAATGTTTTCGCTTTAGCGATAGCATCTTCGATTGTACCAACCATGTAGAATGCTTGTTCTGGAAGAGCATCATGTTTACCATCAACGATTTCACGGAAACCTTTTACAGTATCTTTGATATCGATATATTTACCGTCCATACCAGTGAACTGTTGAGCAACGAAGAATGGTTGCGATAAGAAACGTTGAACTTTACGTGCACGACCTACCACTAACTTATCTTCTTCAGATAACTCGTCCATACCAAGGATGGCGATGATATCTTGAAGCTCTCTGTAACGCTGAAGGATCGCTTGAACGTCACGAGCACATTTGTAATGTTCTTCGCCCACAACTTGTGGATCTAGAAGACGTGATGTTGAAGTCAACGGATGAACCGCAGGGAAAATCGCTTGAGCTGCGATATCACGATCTAAATTCGTAGTCGCATCTAAGTGAGTGAATGTAGTTGCAGGAGCTGGATCCGTGTAGTCATCCGCAGGAACGTAAACGGCTTGAACCGAAGTGATCGAACCTTGTTTAGTCGATGTAATACGCTCTTGTAAGTTACCCATTTCAGTAGAAAGAGTTGGTTGGTAACCAACGGCAGAAGGGATACGACCAAGAAGTGCAGAAACTTCGGCACCGGCTTGAGTAAAGCGGAAGATATTATCTACGAAGAAAAGAACGTCTTGTTTTTCAACGTCACGGAAATATTCAGCGATAGTTAAACCCGTCAAAGCAACACGAGCCCGCGCACCAGGAGGTTCATTCATTTGACCGAATACCAGCGCTGTCTTTTCGATAACGCCTGATTCCTTCATTTCTACCCAAAGATCGTTTCCTTCACGTGTACGCTCACCAACACCCGCAAATACAGAGTATCCACCGTGCTCAGTAGCGATGTTACGGATAAGTTCTTGGATCAAAACTGTTTTACCAACACCCGCTCCACCGAATAAACCGATTTTACCACCCTTTGCGTAAGGTGCTAGCAAGTCAACGACCTTGATACCAGTCATTAACATTTCAGCTTTAGTCGCTTGGTCTTCAAATTTAGGAGCCGCGCGATGGATAGGCCAATGTTCTTTCGCTTTTACTGGGCCAGCTTCATCCACTGGTTCACCAATTACGTTGATAATGCGGCCAAGGGCTTCTTTACCAACCGGAGTCGTAATCATATTACCTGTGCTCGCTACTTTTTCACCACGAACTAAACCTTCAGTAGAGTCCATAGAGATAGTACGAACAACGTTGTCACCCAAATGCTGCGCAACTTCTAGAACTAGATTGTTCTCTTGAGCAGAAATGAATTTATTTGAAACGCGTAAAGCTGTATTGATCGGCGGTAACTCGCCACCTTCGAACTCTACGTCAACTACTGGTCCTAAAATTTGTTTAATTTTCCCGTTTGCCATTCATGCTCCTATATTATTTCAAAGCTTCCGCACCACTGACGATCTCGATAAGTTCCGTCGTGATTTTCTCTTGTCGCAGTTTATTGTAAGTTAATGTTAATTTATTAATTAATTCTTTAGCGTTGTTAGACGCATTTTCCATAGCCGTCATACGCGCACCATGTTCTGCAGCTACGCTTTCAGACATAGAACGGTAAACTTGCAGATCAAAATGTTTCATTAGAAGTTGTTCCACAATCACTTCGGGAGTTGGTTCGAAAACCAAATCTTTAGAAAAGCGTGCTGTGTTCACTTCGTCAGAAAACGACGATAAACCTAAGTTAATTGGCAACAGTGTTTCGCAAACAACAGAATGAGAAATCGCCGATTTAAATTCGTTATAAACTAAACGAACTTCATCGTATTCGCCCGATAAGAAATATTTAATTAAACGACCAGCTACTTGCGAAGCTAGGTTGTAAGAAATATCTTTATCAAGACCAGTGATGCTCTCAACAGGATTAACGCCTCTCTTTTGGAAAAACTCTAAACCTTTTCTACCAACAAAAATAAAATCTAATTTTTCCAAACTAGCTTTATTATCTTTGATATATTTTTCTGCGAACTTATTGATGTTTGTATTAAAAGCGCCGCAAAGACCGCGATCCGAAGTAAGAACAACCATAAGTACTTTGTTCACTTGCGAACGTTGTCCCATCAAAGGATGCGCTACCTTTTGGGTAACGGCGACGTCAGAAATCACGCGCCTTAGCGACAAAGCATACGGGCGCATATTAACGATGTTATTTTGCGCCTTTCGTAGCTTAGACGCAGACACAAGCTTTAACGCTTTTGTGATCTGCTGAGTGTTTTTTGTGGACGCAATCTGCGCCCTAATGTCCTTTAAGCTGGCCATAGTTTATTACTTTTTGCTCGCTGGTTGGAAAATCGCTTTAAATTCTACTAATGCATCTTTTAATGTTTGCTCAGCATCTTTAGTTAATTCTTTTTTATCTACGATTGTTTTAAGGATTTGAGGGTATTTTTGTTTTACGAACTCAAGAAGTCCTTTTTCGTATGAACCAACATCACTTTCCGCATAATCATCAAGGAAACCGTTAGTTGCTGCGTAGATCGACACAACTTGCTCTTCCACTTTGAAAGGAGCGTATTGACCTTGTTTTAATAACTCAACAAGACGACGACCACGAGCTAATTGTTTTTGAGACGCTTTATCTAAGTCAGACGCGAATGCGGCAAAGGCCTCAAGAGCACGGAACTGAGCTAATTCTAGCTTGATAGTACCGGCAACTTTTTTCATCGCTTTAATTTGAGCCGCACCACCCACGCGCGATACTGATTTACCTACTGATACCGCTGGACGGATACCTTTGTAGAACAAGTCAGTTTCCAAGAAGATCTGACCATCAGTGATCGAGATAACGTTTGTAGGGATGTAAGCAGAGATATCACCCGCTTGAGTTTCAATGATTGGTAGAGCCGTTAATGAACCGCCACCTTTTTCATCTGAAAGTTTCGCTGCACGCTCAAGTAACCGAGAGTGGATGTAGAATACGTCACCTGGGTACGCTTCACGACCTGGAGGACGACGTAGTAATAATGATAACTGACGGTAAGCTTGTGCTTGTTTAGTTAAATCATCGTAAATGATAAGTGCATGGCGACCAGTGTCGCGGAAGTATTCCGCCATCGCTGTTCCAGAGTATGCAGATAAGTATTGTAGAGGAGCTGCATCAGATGCACCGGCTGCGATAACAGTCGTGTACTCAAGCGCACCAGCGGCACGAAGTTTCTCAACAACAAGTGCTACTGTAGATTGTTTTTGTCCGATCGCTACGTAGAAACATTGTACGTTTTGACCTTTTTGATTGATGATCGTATCGATCGCAATCGCAGTTTTACCAGTTTGACGGTCACCAATGATCAACTCACGTTGACCGCGACCGATTGGAATCATTGAATCGATTGATTTGATACCAGTTTGTAACGGTTCGCTTACTGATTTACGGTAAACGATACCAGGAGCTTTCAATTCAACAACGCGCGTGTGAGGCGTGTTGATTGGTCCACGTCCGTCGATTGGCATACCAAGCGCATTTACTACGCGGCCAAGTAGTGCTTCACCCACTGGAACTTCAACGATTTTTTTAGTACGTTTAACTACGTCGCCTTCTTTGATCGCTCGGTCTTCACCGAAGATAACTACGCCGACAAATCCGTCTTCCAAGTTAAGAACCATACCTGTTACGCCACCAGAAAACTCAACAAGCTCACCGGCCTGAACGTTATCTAATCCGTAAACGCGGGCAACCCCGTCACCAACAGACAAAACGCTTCCTGTTTCGCTAACATCAATTTTTTTAGAGTACTGGCTGATTTGCTCTTTTAAAATTCGGCTGATTTCGTCAGCTCTGATTTGACCCATGTCCATTAGTACAAGCTCCTAATTTAGTGATTAAGTAATTCTTCTTTTAATTTTTTTAAATGTAAGTCTAAACTATCGTCAAAAGTCCATCCGCCAACTTTAGCAACTACGCCACCAATAACTGTTGGATCTTCTTTAAATTTCAAAACGATTTTCTTTTTCAAAATAGTAGAGATTTTTGTTTCTAATGAAGAAACAACATCCTGGCTTAAAGGTTTTGCTGAAAACACATCGCCTTTAGTTACGCCAGATTCTTCGTCCATTAATTGTTCGTAAGCTTTTGCGATCTCAGGCAAAGCAGCTGCACGTTTGCGGCTCATTAATAATGTTACAAAATTTTTAACATTTTCTGGAAGTTTAGTTTTTTCCAAAGTGCTGGCGATTGCCTGCGCTTTTTTTGAACTTTCAACTTGTGGGTCTTGAAAAAACTTAACCACTTCTGCCGAAGTTGTTGCTTCAGCCAAAGCCGTCAAGCTCGCCAACGTTTGCGCATGCGAGTTTGCTTCTTTAGAAACCGCAAAAAGTGCTTTAGCATATCTTTTAGAAACGCCGTTTGAACTCATGGATTCACCGCTTCGATATTTTTATTAAACTCTGTTTGTAATTTTAAGTGATCTTGGCTGCCAATATCCGTTGTAAGAACTTGACGCGCCGCCATTAAAGACTGAAGCGCAATGTCTTGTTTGGCCTTCAGTGTTGTTTTTTGATTTTCGATTTTGGCTGTCATACGCGCGTCTTCTTTGATACGAGCCGCAGTCGCTTGCGCTTCAGAGATCATATTATTACGCATATTTTCCGCGTCTTTTTTAGCCTTTTCAATACTATCAGCCGCTGTTTCGTTTAATGTTTTTAATCGTTGTTCGATGTCTTGGTATTCTTTTTCTGCCTGCTCAAACAACTCTTTAGATTTTTCCGCCTGTTTTAAATAGTCTGTCTGACGGGCCTGAAAGAAATCAATGGCTGGCTGCTTACCGTATTTGTAGATGATTGCAGCTAAAATGGCTAAATTAATTACCTGCCATTTTACCATCGCAGGGATCTCATTTGAATGGGCATCATGGCCGTCGGCCGCGAGTGCCATATAGGAGGTTAAAATAACTAATAGTGCTGATATCAATCTCATGATTTACCTAAAAGTTTGTTGTTTATGGCCATTACTAGGCTTGATTTCATATCTTTTAATTCTGCCTCAAGCTGCACAGCACGAGCTTGTAAGTTCTTGCGATTTGACTCCAGCTCAACATTCGCTTCGGCTTTAGCCTGCATTAAGATCTTATCTTGCTCAGCACTGGCTTCAGTTTTTGACTGTTTAAAAATTTCTGAAATTTTACCATGAACTTCTTTTGCTTTTTCAGAGTACTGAGCCTGTAGTTCTTGAGATTTTTTGTGAATATCGTCAGCGATCTCTACGCTACCTTTTGTGTTTTGTAGTCTTTTTTCGTGAATAGCTGTAAATGGCTCATATACGAGCTTAATTAAAGCGATAAAAGTAGCGATAAAAATAACAAACTGAACAATAACTGTGGCATTTATTCCAAGCTGTTGCAGCATAAGCCTTCCTGCGGTGGGTGATTAAAGAGTTTTGGAAATAACACCTTTAGGTAGCGCTGTCCAAAAGTTTTTTTGACATTTATATATAGAGTTGTTTTCAGTTAGCTTTTAGGCATGTAAGACGCGCCCTCAAATACCACACCCTCATCGATTCTAAGACTAGGAGTTGTAACGGTGCCTCGGAACACCGTAGGCGGGTGCATCACCACTTTACTGCGAGCGAACAAGTTTCCTTCAACGCTACCATTAATTATAATAGTATCTGCTTCGATTTGAGCTTGTACTTTAGCGCCTTCATTTATGATGATAGTGTCTTGAGTGAAAATCTCGCCTTTGAAAACACCGCCAATTTGAACGGTGCCTTCAAATGACAGGCGTCCCTCAAAAGATGCGCCTGCGTCAAGAATAGCGGTAACTTGGTTTTCGCGAGTAGTTTCTATTGCTGACATCCTTCTTTAATTTTGTCGATCAATTGGCTTAACTCTTCATCAGAGTAAAATGCGATGCTGATTTTGCCTTTTGAGTTATGGTAGTCGATATTAACTTTTGTACCAAGCAACTTTTGAAGCTCGTCCGCCAGACCAGCCATCAAACGATTTGTTACATTTAGGTCCACATTTGCCGCCGAACCCGACTCTTGAGCATCACTTGTTGCCTTTTTCTTAGCTAACGTTTCTAGCTTACGAACACTTATATGCTCATCGCGAACCATTTTAGCTAGTTCAATCTGTTTTTTAGAGTCATCGACACTTAACAAAACTTTTGCGTGACCAGTTGAAATATCTGAATTCATTAACATTTCTTTAATCTCAGTGGGCAACTGAAGCAATCTTAATGCGTTTGATACGGTAGCGCGGTCTTTACCCACCTTTTCGGCAATTTGCTGATGAGAAAGTGAAAATTCAGATTGTAGTCTTAGATAGCCGTCTGCCTCTTCGATTGGATTTAAATCTTCACGCTGAACGTTCTCTATAATAGATAGTTCTAGTGTTTCTCTGTCAGAGAAATTTTTGATGATTACGGGAACCTCATGAAGGCCCGCCATTTGCGAAGCTCTCCAGCGGCGCTCACCGGCCACGATTTCAAAACCATCGCCGACTTTTCTAACTACGATGGGCTGAAGAATTCCGTTAGATTTTATACTTTGAGATAGTTCCTGAAGTTTTTCTTTTTCAAAGTTACGGCGAGGCTGAAACGCACCTGGCTTTAACTTTTCAATACTCATCTGCCAGATTTTTCCCTCTGACAAAGTTTGCGCAGCCGCCAATGGTGGGACTTTCGCAACATCATTTTTGGATGCCGCTTGCGAGGTCGGAATATTAGCTTTTAAATTTGCGGGAGTAGCTGTCGGCGCACTGGATTGAGCAGTGTTTGAACCCAACAAAGAACCCAATCCTCGACCCAATCCTCGCTTCTGTTTTTCTACGGAAACTTCAGACATTAGATGCCTCCCGCAGTCGCCTCAGATGCGCGCTGATTATGTTGAGCTGCAAGTGTTCTTTGCTCCACCTCTTTAGCTAGCTCCAAATATTTAATTGCCCCGATGGACTTTCCATCGTATTCAAAGATAGATTGGCCATGACTCGGCGCTTCAGAAAGTCGCACGTTTCTTGGTATGATAGCTTGAAATACTTTTTCACCGAAATGATTTTTAATTTCCGTCACAACTTGATGAGACAGATTATTGCGCGTATCGAACATCGTTAATACGATGCCTTCGATATGAAGATCGTGGTTCAACGATTTCTTGATTAGTCCCGCCGTATTCAACAACTGGCTCAAGCCTTCTAGGGCATAGTATTCACACTGTAATGGCACCAAAAAGCTGTTCGCGGCCGTTAGCGCATTTAGAGTGATTAGCCCCAAAGACGGAGGACAATCGATAATTACATAGTCAAAGTGTTCAGACAATGTTGCGATTGCTTGTTTCAGTTTGTATTCGCGCTGCGGGATATCCACCAATTCGATTTCTGCGCCGACAAGATCTGGATTTGCGGTCACGATAAATAGATTTTGATTATTAGTTTTAAGAACTGTTTCAGCTAGTGATTTCTCACCAATTAAAACATGATAAATGTTGTTTTCTTGGCTTTCGTGTTTTTTAATTCCAAGACCACTCGAGGCATTTCCTTGAGGATCCATGTCTAGGATCAGCACTCGCTTACCCAAAGATGCTAATGCCGCCGATAAATTTACAGACGTGGTTGTTTTGCCTACGCCGCCTTTTTGGTTCGCTATGCAGATAACTTTTGCCATGAAACCCCCTGATGGGAAAATTTATTCTCATTCAAGTATATTTCAACAAAATTTTGCGTTTTACACTCATGCTTTCATTCTTTTTTTCCGATGTTCCACGTAGAACATATGAAATCATCGCTTTTTCTTCAAAAACAGCACCAATGTTCCACGTGGAACATGTTTTTCGCCCAACTATTTGCAGCGTCCTTGATGTTTCTGTTGGGTTGCGAGCAAAAAGACCCAAAGCCCGAGCTAAAAGACAAAATCTATCAAGACATGATCGCTCAACAGGCCGAGGCCGAACGTATAATGAAAGAAATGGAAACCAAAGCCGCAGATGCAAGAAAAACAGCGGCTGAGGCCAAGATAAACACCGGCATTAAGGAAAAAGCCGAGCGCCAAGCCATTGAGTTCGATAAAGTGCGAGATAAAATGGCTCAGCAAGTTTCCTACTGGAAAATTCGAATATTCGAACGACTAAAGCATGTAAGAACAGTCGCTAGCAAAAAGACGGAGCCCTACTCTTACGATTCAGACGAGTGGGATAAGTATCAGTCTGAAAAGAAGTTAAGGCAGGCGAAGAACGCGTGGGATTTAAAAGCGCGATTCAAAGAAACAGGATTTGATTATAATCCCGTATTAATGGGCGAGGAACCCGGTAGCAAGCCAAAGGAAAAGCCTAAACCCGCGGAGGGCGGAGGCCATCACTAATGTTCCACGTGGAACATTAGTTCTTAGTAGTTTTAACGACTCCAAAGCGAATCTGAGTGGACGGAAGAACATATTCCCTAACAAGGGCCGGAAAAAAGATCGAACATAACTGGGTTGGAATTTCGGTTATCTCTAAACCCCACTGTTCGCCTTTCATGTGATATAAAACGCCGCCTTTAGGCATAATCTTTCGAGCAAGAAGAATTGTCTTAGAGATATTCCCGAAACCTCTAACAATAGCAAACTTAACAGAGTCTGCCGGCAATGACTCAATCGATGCGTGCAACACACTAACATTGCCTATACTTAACGACGTAACGACGTGTTTTAAAAACTCGACTTTTCGCAAATCGCTTTCTATTAAAACAACTTTAATTTCGGGATGTAAAATTCCAAAAACTATTCCAGGAAAGCCATTTCCACTACCAAAGTCGTAAATCTCCTTAATCCCAGGCGAGTCTTCTAAAACAATCTGGCTTCCCAAAATGCAATCTGCAAAATGCAGCGCGTCAGCCACCGGCACTGTTTTGGGGCTCACTAGGCTTAAAGTTTTATTATGTTTAACTACCAACGCAAAATACGACTGCAACGTCGTGATGGATTTCTCCGTTAGATCAGGAAACCATTCTTTTATTCGCCAAGGTATTTTGATAGCTTCATCGTTGTTGGTGTTGGCGCTCAAGAGAATTCTCCTTCAGAAGTTTGCGTCCTTTGATATGAATGATCATAGCTTGAATCGCTGAAGGATTAACACCACTAATGCGTTGAGCTTGGCCCAAGGTTAAGGGTTTTACGCGAGATAATTTTTCGCTCTCTTCATTTGAGAGACCCTTTACATCATAATAAACCAAATCTGAAGGAATCTTGAATTCTTCTAAGGATTTTGCCTGCTGAATGAGTTCATTTTGTCTGTGAATATAGCCAGAATACTTAACCTCAATTTCAACAGCATCTAATACATTCGGATCTTCTTTTACATCACCTAAAAAACTCAGAACATTTTCCGTGGTGATTTCAGGCCGACGAAGAAGCTCTTCCAAAGTCGTCGACTTTAACAAAGCCGCCGTTTTTAGTTCCGCCATTTTTGCTTGAACGTCCGCGGTCGGCGTAATTCGAGTCTCTTTTAGGCGCGACAAAAGGCTAGCTCGCCGAGCTTTTACACTTAAAAGTTCCTCGACTCTGGCCTCGGACAATAAACCAATGGCCATCGAAGCACCAGCTAACCTATCGATAGTATTATCTTCTCGCAAAACAAGTCGGTGCTCCGCACGAGACGTGAACATTCGATAGGGCTCACGAGTTCCTTTTGTTACAAGATCATCAACCAGCACGCCCATGTACGCAAGATCACGTCCTAAAATAAATGGTTCTAAATTTCGAAGATATTTATCGGCATTCACGCCGGCTAAAAACCCTTGAGCCGCCGCTTCTTCATATCCTGATGTTCCATTAATCTGACCGGCCATAAATAAATTTGAAACCGCACGACTTGCGAGTGATTTTTCAATTTGAGTTGGCTCAAAATAATCATATTCAACGGCGTATCCATAGCGGACGACTTTTACGTTTTCTAAACCAGGAATTGTTCTTAAGAATTGGTCTTGAACATCTTCCGGAAGCGACGTTGAAATACCCTGAAGATAAATCAAATCACTTTCTAAGCTTTCAGGCTCTAAAAATGTTTGATGAGAATCGCGATCCGCAAAGCGATGAATTTTATCTTCGATACTTGGGCAGTATCGCGGACCAACGCCTTCGATGACTCCGCAAAACATTGGCGACTTATCTAAATTTTTGCGAATTATGTCGTGAGTTTCTTCAGATGTGCGAGATAAATAACACGCAATTTGAGGTAGCTGAGGAAATTCACGAGTGCTGAAGCTAAATGGATAAAAATTAGAATCACCAAACTGCTCTTGAGTTTTAGACCAATCGATAGAATCCTTGTGCAAACGTGCTGGAGTTCCTGTTTTCAAACGTTGAACATTTAAGCCAAATGATTTTAATTGATCCGACAAACCAACAGAGGCTTTGTCACCAATGCGCCCGCCTTCGATCTGCTTCAAACCGAAATGCATAACGCCATTCATGAATGTACCCGTAGTTAAAATGACTACTTTACTAAAAATTTGGGATGAGTCGGGAAGAATGACTCCATGACAGTGGCTACCCTCAAGGACAAGTGCTTTCACTTCTGATTCTAAAATAGAAAGATTCGGTTGAGTCGCACAAATTTCTTTCATGCGACGAGAATATTTAATTTTATCTGATTGAACGCGCGTTCCGCGAACCGCTGGTCCACGAGACGCATTTAATCTTTTAAATTGAATGCACGTTTCATCTGCGACTTGTCCCATTTGTCCGCCAAGAACATCTATCTCGCGAACCATGTGACCTTTTGCCAATCCACCAATACTTGGATTGCAGCTCATATACCCAATGCGATCTTTGTTCGACGTTACGAGCAAAGTCTTGTGTCCTAAGCGAGCCGTGGCTAAGCACGCTTCGATCCCCGCATGACCGCCGCCGACAACAATTACATCAAAATCAAAACTATTAGGTATTTTCACTGGTTAGCTATTTAATCCTTAATAGGGGAAAAATCCATCCCTAGTTCAAAACAGCCATTTTTTACAAAAATTTCCTTAGAAAAGGAAAAACATAGCGAGGCTCAAAGCGACTACAGAGTAGTGAATACAAATCTGAACACTGAGAACCTTCTAAAATCGAACTGATCACAAAGAACGTAAACTTAAATGCTCACCATAGAATTAAAAGACAACAGAAGCCAAAGCTACTGATCTATATGACAAAACGGTTGATCAAATCTGAAAAGCTAGCGAGTTTTGACTACTCAAAGCTATTTTCCTAAGCAGAATTCCTTAAATACCTTATCCAGGATCTGGTCATCATAGACTTCGCCAACCGTACGTTGAAGAGCCATCAAAGAATCCTTCAAATCAAAAGCAATAAATTCAGATCCAAGCTGACTTTTTAGTCCCGTGATCACTTTCAATAAAAGATCATAGGCCTGACGTAGTTCTTCTCTTTGTCGAGCACTCGAAACCGACACCGATTCTATATGAGCAAACTTAGCTATCCAATAGTCATAGACTCGGCCGAGCACGTTTTGCTTAGTTTTTGAGCTCTTACAGCTCGTAAAAAGTATCGAATTATCATCAAAAATGTAGGGTTTTTCGTCGATAATTGACCCTAAAATGGCCTTTAATTCTGCCTGTTTAGCGGGCAACTGTTCATTTTCCAAAAGGTCGACCTTATTAAGAATAAATAAAGTGCGCTCTAAATTTAAGTCTTTAAAAATCAGCTCATGCTGATCCTTCAAAGGTTTCGTAGCATCAAGGATAACTAAATTAATAAAACTACCTTGGCGCTCTTTAATTGATCGCTCGACCCCAATTTTCTCTATCGGATCGCTCGAATTCACTCGAATTCCAGCAGTATCTACCAACGTGAACTTCAAATTTTTAAATAGAAGGTCTTCGCGAATTACGTCTCGGGTTGTTCCTGCAATATCAGACACAATTGAGCGATCGTTTCCTAATAAAACATTCATCAAACTTGATTTCCCAACATTTGGCTCACCACTGAGGACCAAAACAATCCCATCTTTTAAAACGCGTCCGGTTTCGTAGGTATCAAGTAAGTCTTTGAAATGATTTTGAACGTTTTCAAGTTTGTTAATTAAAACTGTGTCTTCAACAACCGAGATTCCTTGCTCAGAAAAATCTATTCCCGCTTCGATATGCGCTAAACACCAAACAATATCATCTTTGATGCTAGTTAGTTTTGTTGAAAGCTCACCTTTTAATTGGCGAAGTGCTAGTTCTGAACCCAATTCCGAGTGTGAATGAATCAAAGAAAGAACGCTTTCTGCTTGAATCAAATCCAGCCGATCATTCATGAACGCACGGTAAGTAAATTCACCATTAATCGCAAGTTCACAACCATTTCGGCATAGCTCATTTAAAATAGCGGTGCAAATAACCGGCGATCCGTGACAAGAGATCTCGACCACACGCTCACCGGTAAAAGATTTCCCGGCTTCAAATGGTAGAACTAAAACCTCATCAATAGATTTTTCTGTCTGAGTGTTTAAAAACTCATCCAAAAACGCTTTGTGAGATTCAAATTTTCGATTTTTTTTCTTAAGAGATTTCTGGGTGATTTCAAAAGCGTTTGGGCCACTGACACGGATCACAGAAATACCGCCGTAGCCCATAGGTGTAGAGACAGAGCAAATAGTTAAATGATCTCTGCCTTCACCAAAATTCATATACTAATCTTGTGCACTAACGTTTTCAGCGTCAGGAGCGTTTTCATTTTTTGATGGATAAATTTTAATTTTCTTGTAAAGGCCTTCACCTAGAGAACGACTTTTTACGCGTGTGTCTTTCGAAAGATATTGGTGCACCACTTTTCTCTCTTTCGGAGGAAGAGCGCGGTAATAAACAGCCTTGTTTTGAGTGATAGCAATTTCTTTCAAGTTATCAGCGCGCTCGATTAGTGCCGCTTCCGATTCTTCACGATAACCGCCGCAATCTACTAATACATTTGAACGGTCTTCAGGAAAATGATGCTGAACAACTCGCTTAAGTAACAATTGAAAAGAATCTAGTAGCTGACCTTTTCTGTCTTTGAATAGTTCTTCATCGGGGCCAGACAATTGAATATCAAAACTGTAGCTATCGCCATCTTGTTTTTCTGTTTTGATTTCATATTCTAGTTCAAACCCACCGTTGGCTAACAAACCTTCAAGTGTTTGTCTTAATAAATCCTCAACTGGGCTGTCAGACGATTTCTTACCCGTTCCAAATAGTTTTTTGAAAAAATTCATTTTTCCTCCTGAGTAATAGGCTTATGCTGCTTTATTAGTTTTCATCATTGCATACTGTTGGATCACGCCGAACAAGGCGCTCACGAACATGTATAGAGTTAATCCGCTTGGTAAATTGATCATGAACACAGTAAATACTAATGGCATGTACATTAAAATTTTCGCCTGCATTGGATCCATCTGTGTCGGCGTTAATTTCTGCTGAACGAACATTGTGATACCCATCAAGATAGGTAAAACAAAGAATTTATCATGAGCACTTAAATCTTGAATCCACAACATAAATGGGCTGCCATACAATTCAATGCTAGAGCCAATTACGCGGTATAGAGCAAAGAAGATTGGGATCTGAAGCAACATAGGAAGACATCCACCAAATGGATTAGCTTTGTTTTCCTTCATCAAATTCATCACTTCTTGATTCATACGAACAGGATCGTCTTTGTATTTTTCACGAACCGCGGTCATTAACGGCTGGATTTTTTGCATCGCTTTCATTGATTTATAAGACATCAAATTGAAAGGTAACACGAACAAACGAACCATTAGCGTTAACAAAATAATAGCGATACCCCAATTAGGAATCTGCAAGAAGAACCATTTCATCGTGAACAACAATGGTTTTGCGATGAACGTCATCCAACCAAAATTAATAATTTGTGCTAATTCAGGATGTACTTCGTTAAGGATATCAATTGATTTGGGACCAGCAAAATAAGTTTGGGTTAATGTCACATCCTTAATACCGTCATTCACTTTATAAACCAATTCAGCTGCTGCCGTTTTTTTATCAAATGAACTTGCCATTTTTGCTTCAGGAATTGTGTCAGACTGATCCACTATCGCGGCTGCAAAGTACTGACTTCCAATCGCTAACAAGTTTACGCCCTTAGCTTCGCCAGTGGTGTCTTGCTTAGCTGAAGAGAAATTTAAAGTGGTGTGAGTGTTTTCGTGAGCCACATAGAAATCTTGATGTTCATAAGAAGGAAACAACCAAGAGGTGCTATGATTATCCATTGTTTTTTCAGGAATGAAAAACTTAACTGACGGCGCGTTTTTGTCATTCAAAGAAACAAGTTTTGTAGACGATTTGAATGAGTTATTTTTTTCAATAAATTCAAGGCTTCTTTCAATTTTTACCGAGGCATCTGAATAGGTGCCTCTATATTTGCCCTTTTCGACTTCTTGAACATCAAAATAAACATCTGATCCATCCGCCAACTTTAGTTCGAATAATCCCAATGTGTCCGACACACCAATCTTGATTGTTTGACCGGCTTTATCTTTATAGTTTTTAATTTCGACGTTTTTTACACCTAAGCCGCGAGACGAAACATTGAAGGAAATATTTTGTCCATCAAAGGTGAATACTTTCTCTTCCGTTTTAGCGACTGATTTAGCATCCGCCGACGGTGCACTAGCTTCAACTGTAGTCGATTGCGCGGGCTTATCTGCCGTAGGTGTCGCCGACGTTGTCGGAACCGCTTCTTGAGCGGCTTCTGGCTTTTTACCGTAGCCTGGGTATTTCTTTTGAAGGTACTGATTCCATCCAAAATAAAAAAGTGCAAACACTAACATGGCTACAATGAAACGACCGTTAAATGGACTATTATTTTGATCTTGCACTAAGATCTCCTTTCGGGAACAGGGTCATAACCGCCTTGAGAAAAAGGCCGACATTTACATAACCTAATTGATACAAGCTTGATAGCGAAAAATGGATTGTGAACATGGAAACACTCCACCGCATATTCAGAGCACGAAGGATGAAACTTGCAGTTTCCACCCATAAATTGAGTTCCTAGTGTACGGTAAGCACCGATCAATAATAGACCTAAAAATTTTAAACTATTTTGAAGTAAAAAAAGTGCTTTATTTGACACTTTTAGGGGCGTGTTTCTTACTAATGAATTTAATCCCATTATTTAATACTTTTTTGAAACTCAAAAAACTCATCTTTTTATAGAAATCATCGCTCATCGGCTTGATGAACACGGAAAACCTAACAATCAGCTCTGGATGTTCTTTTAAAAACTCCCCAAGTTCTTGTCGCAACCACCGTTTAATGCGATTTCTAACGGCGGCGTTTCCTACTTTTCGACTTAATATAAATCCGATTTGGGATTTTGGGGAACTTGGATCATAATCTCCGTCCATGCTAACTAGCATCCACGAAGCAGCCCAAAATTTTATTCCCCGCTCTTTAAGATATAAAAAATCAGAGTTTTTATTGATTGAACTAAATGGCTTACTTACCACTAATCTCTACAGAAAGCTTCTTACGTCCTTTAGCACGTCTACGGCTAAGAACTTTTTGTCCATCTTTAGTTTTCATACGAGTTCTGAAACCATGTGTTTTTTTACGGCGTTTTTTTGACGGTTGATACGTTCTTTTCATTGTAATCTCCTTAAGTGGCAGAACTAAAAATTAGATTCATCTTTATGTACTTAATAAACTAATTTTACAAGCAGAAATTTGATCCAGCGGTCGTAACTGCTGAAACATTCCTTGGTTTTGCGGGTTGTTCCCGGGAATCTTTAAAATACTTAGTATGATCAAATCAAGCACCCACTACCCATTGTAAAAATTTTATAAGATACCACTAGATACGTGGTCCCTAAAAATTCACAATGCAGCATATAGGACTAGTGTTGAAAAGCCCATAGTCCCTTGCTAATCCTTGTCCTCTTATCTTTTTTTAGAACGTTCAGAGGGGTTATAATGCTTATCGATTCGCATTTTTGGGATCAAGTTAAGTTCAACATGAAAGGTAGGAATCTAAACAACAAGTTACTAGATACTTGGTTAGATCCTATCGAATATTTAAGTACAGCAGGCAGTGAAGTTAGACCAAAAATCGTTTTAGGGGTTCCGAACGCTTTTCATCAATATTTCGTCATTGAAAACCTGCAAGACAAAATTTACTCAGAGATTTCAGATCTTTACAATTCTCAGTTTGAGGTTGAATTTGTCGTAACTGGCAATAAAACGCCAGTTCCGCCGGAAAGCCCTCAGGCATTGGAAGAAGCTATTTTTAACCCATCGCAACCGATGAACCAAGCAGTTAGAAATGCAGCTATTTTCAATAAGGATAAACCTTTCAATTCAGACCCTTTGAATGTGGAACTTACATTTTCTACGTTTGTAGTAGGGAAAAATTCTGAATTTGCGCACGCAGCGACTTATAACGTGGCTAAGAATCCTGGCGGCGATGATTATAATCCTCTCTATATATATGGACCGGTGGGAATGGGTAAAACTCATCTTTTGCACGCCGCTGGAAACTATATTCGCGAGAGTTACCCACAATTAAGAATTATCTATATTTCTGCCGAACACTTTATGAACGAATGTATTTCTTCAATTCGTCATCATAAAATGGATAAATTTCGCCAAAAATACCGCGAAAACGCAGATATTTTATTAGTCGATGATGTTCAGTTTATCGGTAAAGGTGAAGCCGTACAGGAAGAGTTTTTCCATACCATCAACACCTTTATTGAGCGTAAAAAACAGGTGATTTTAGCATCCGATCGCATGCCTAAAGATATTATCGATTTAGAAGACCGTAATAGAACCCGTCTTGAGCGTGGTTTAATCGCGGATATTACAATGCCAGATTTAGAAACTAGAATTGCAATTTTAAGGTATAAAGCTGAAAAATTTGCGGTTCGTTTATCTGATGAAGTGGCGACCTACATTGCGCGTATTTCAAAACGTTCAATCAGAGAGCTTGAAGGTAATTTAAAGAAAGTAAAAATGTTCTCTGAATTACAAGGCCTGCAAATTGACTACGATCTGGTTAAACGCATTCTCTCTAGTCACGAGACACAAAGTACTATCGGGGCTGAAGAGATCCTTAAACGCGTCGCTGATCATTATAAAGTCAAAATTCAGGATCTAAAGTCGACGACGCGAGCTAAACAGATCGTTGTTCCGCGACAAATTGCGATGTATTTGATCAAGAAATTTTTAGATAAGTCGTTGGTAGATATCGGTAAAACGTTCGGCGGTCGTGATCACACGACTGTGATGAACGCACTCGAGAGAGTCAAGTTTCTACAATCGAAAGATCAGGATATCTTTAAAGATATCGAAGAGTTAGAGAGTAGAATCCACAATATCACAGGGGTGTGAATTGGGATTGTGTAAAAACGTGTGGATAAATCTACCGGCAACTTTGGGGATTTAAAAAACGCGGTTTTATACAGGGTTTCGGGTTTTTTTGTTAATGACTTTATCCACTAGGATACGTTAATAAAATCAACAGCTTAATAAGCTAAGTGCGAAATCCACAGCCCTACTACTACTACTAGTTATTTATATATATAGTATTAATATTTAATATGGACGAGGAAATATGAAAATTGAGATCGAGAAAAAAGACTTACTTGCCTTGATCGGTAAAACACTAAACATCGTTGATAAAAAAAATACCATGGCCGTTTTGGTAAACGTTTTACTCGATGCAGATCAGGACCGCGTAAAAGTATTTGCCACTGACCTGGAAGTAAGTTTGACTGACGAAGTCTTCGCGAAAGTTTTAGAATCTGGCAAAGTGGTGGTAAGCACAAAAAGCCTTTTTGAAATTTGCCGAAAACTGGATGAAGGAAAAATCCAACTCGTTAAAAAAGAAAATAACTGGCTAGAAATAAAACAAGGAAAATTTTCTTCTCGAATCGTTGGTGTTAGTCACGAAGATTACCCAATTTTTCCAACGTACAATCCACAGCAATTTATCAAAATCAGTTCGCACCTGCTTCGCGAAATGATCGATAAAACAATTTACTCGGTATCGAATGACGAGACTCGCTACCATCTGAACGGTGTATATTTCGAAGTTTCACAAACTGGAAATTGCCGTATGGTTGCTACCGACGGACACAGAATGAGCTTGGTGAATAAACAACTAGAAATCGGCAAAGGCATTACTCCAGCCGGAGTTATCATTCCGAGAAAAGGTTTGTACGAGATTAAAAAAATCATCGAAGCAAATCCTGGTGAAGTGGAAATTGCTATCGAAGGATCACAATTTTACTTACGCAATGGAACGACTACGCTGATGATTCGTTTGATCGAAGGCAAGTATCCGAATTATCAACAGTTTATTCCACAGAACTTGACTCAAAAAATTAAATTAAACAAAAATGATTTCTTAACTTCGCTAGAGCGTGTGGCACTTTTAGCGAATCAAAAATCAAAAGCAGTTTTGTTAAATCTAGTAAAAAATAAAATGGAAATTTCTTCTAATAATCCTGAACTGGGTGAAGCGAAAGAGGAAATGGAAGTTGATTTCTCTGGTAACGATTTAAAAATTGGTTTCAATGCTCGTTACATCCTGGATGTACTGGCATCGATGGATCAACCTACCGTGCAACTTGAAGTGAATGATCATTTGTCTCCGGGAGTGATTCGTCCTCTAGAAGATTTATCATACACGTGCGTTGTTATGCCGATGAGAATCTAGCCCTAGAAAAAACGCCGACAAAAAATAATTTTTCAAAGGTGCTAGTTTGTTCGTAGAGAATATTTTAATAAAAGATTTTCGAAATATAAAATCTTTGCAAACCAGCTTTTCTAAGAACCTGAATGTGTTTTTAGGAAAAAATGGACAAGGCAAAACGAATTTACTGGAAAGCATTTATTTACTAGTAAATGGAAATTCGTTTCGCTACTCGAACAATGAATCTTTTATCAACTACTCGTCTGAAAATAAGGCGTCAGTAAGTTTGATTCAATCCGTATTTCATCAAAACAGTTTGAAATATAATTTGAAAATGACGATTCAAAAAAAAACGAAAGAATTTTTCGTTAATGAAAAAAAAGTGTCGTCGGCACAAATTCAAAAAAAATTTTCGGTGGTTTTGTTTTCTCCGGAGAGTTTAAGTTTCATAAAAGAATCGTCTGAATTTCGCCGAGTTTTACTCGACGAATTTTTAGCTTCCGTAGATTCAAAAAATGTCGATATAATTTCTGATTTCAAAAAAGCGCTCAAGAACCGTAACCGGCTGCTAAAAGACTTCAGGGATACCAAGATACCAAAAACCCAGTTTGACCCCCTCTTTGACTCGCTGACGGAGCTATACTTGGCTAAAGCAACCGATCTAGTGTGGAAAAGACTAGAGGCACTAGACAAAATTAAGGGCGATCTTAATGACAACATGCAATATATTAGTCAATCCAATGTGGATATATTTGTGGACTATGTGGCTTCCGATGAATCTTTTTTGCATTTTACGCGAGAAAAAATAGCAGAAAAACTAAAAAAACGGGCCCAAGAATTAAGATCGGCGGAAGTGTCGTCTGGAAGCTCATTAGTTGGCCCTCATAAACACGAAATTTTGTTTCTATATAACCAAAAAGATTCACGATTTTTTTGTTCGCAGGGGCAGCAAAGAGCTATTATATTATCTTTCAAAATGGCTCAAATAGTGTATCATCGAAGGGTTCACGGAACTTACCCAATTTTACTTTTGGATGACGTTTTGTCTGAGCTAGACAGCGAAAAAAGATTTCGGCTTGTAGAGTTTCTAGAAAAACTAGAAACTCAGATTTTTATTACAAGTACCGAGATTGATGCCGTCGAAAATTTAAATAAAGAGAACGTAAAAATTAAGTATTTAGATAATGGAATAATTAAAGATGATAGAGACTAACCCTCTCTAGCTAAAAGGATTTAATGAGCCAGGAAAAAGAAGTAGAAAATAAGGATTATGGCGCGGATTCAATTCAAGTCCTAGAAGGTCTTGAGGCCGTTAGAAAAAGACCCGGTATGTATATCGGGGATACCGGTTTCCGTGGGTTTCACCATCTTGTGTATGAAATCGTGGATAACTCGGTTGACGAGGCGCTTGCTGGGTTTTGTAAGCATATTTTGATCAACATCAATGTTGACGGATCTATTACGGTTCAAGATGACGGACGTGGCGTTCCTGTATCTGCACATAAAGCGGGTAAATCAGCTCTTGAGATAGTCTACACGGTTCTTCATGCGGGTGGTAAATTCGACGGCAGTTCATACAAAGTTTCCGGTGGCCTACATGGCGTTGGTGCTTCGGTTGTGAATGCATTATCTTCATTTTGCTTAGTAGAGAGTTCTCGTGAAGGTTTTGTTTGGTCGCAACGTTACGAAAAAGGTATTCCACAGACGGGCGTAGAAAAAGGCGCACCGACTACGAAAACGGGAACTAAAGTTACATTCAAGCCAGATCGTGAAATTTTCAAAGACGAAACAATCGAATTTGATTTCACTTATCTGTGTAATCGTTTCCGTGAATTAGCATTCTTGAACGCGGGTCTACATTTCGCTGTTTCCGATGATCGCACTCAGAAAAAACAAGATTTCCAATTCTCTAAAGGGGTGGCGGAATTTGTTAGTTATATGAATCAATCTAAAAAAGCGGTCCATAATGAAGTGATTTATTTCAAAGGTGAAAAAGACACTGTTGAAGTAGAAATCGCAGCTCAGTGGAATGATTCTTATTCAGAATCTATTTTCACTTATTGCAATAACATCAATACACACGAAGGCGGTACTCACTTGATGGGTTTCCGTGCGGCTTTAACTCGTACTACGAATGCCTATGCAACTGCTAAAGGTCTTCTGAAAGATATGAAAGAAAATCTTGAAGGTGAAGATATTCGTGAAGGTATGGCGGCCGTTATTTCTGTGAAAGTGCGCGAACCACAGTTTGAAGGTCAGACTAAAACTAAACTAGGTAACACAGAAGTAAAAGGTATCGTAGAATCACTAGTAAATGAAAAATTAGCGGATTGGTTAGATCGCAATCCTAGCGTGGCTAAACAAATCATTCAAAAATGTGCCGATGCTGCTCGCGCCCGTGATGCCGCTAGAAAAGCACGTGAATTAACTCGTCGTAAATCAGCACTTGATGGCGGATCCCTTCCGGGAAAAATGGCAGACTGCCAAGAACGCGATCCTGCATTGTGCGAATTGTACTTGGTTGAGGGTGACTCTGCCGGCGGTTCAGCTAAGCAAGCACGCGATCGTAAAACTCAAGCAGTTTTACCTTTGAAAGGTAAAATTCTGAATGTTGAAAAAGCCCGTTTTGATAAAATGTTATCAAACGACGAAATCAGAACGATGATTTCAGCTTTCGGTACAGGGATCGGTAAAGAGAATGTGAGTGCGGATAAAATTCGTTATCATAAAATCATTATCATGACCGATGCCGACGTGGATGGATCGCATATCCGTACTCTTCTTTTGACATTCTTCTATCGTCAAATGCCAGAAGTACTGGAGCGCGGCTATATTTATATCGCTCAACCACCGTTGTACCGTGCGAAAAAAGGCCAGTCTGAAACCTATCTAAAAGACGATGCAGCCTTAACGGAATATTTACTGAATCTTGGTTTAACGGGTTTCAAATTGTTGGATAAAAATTTATCCAGCGAAGATATGAAAAAGTTTATTTTAAGTATTCAGCGATTAACTCAGTTATTAAAAACGAGTGCGACTAAGTACGATCCAGATTTTATTTATTTCTTGCTTTCAAAAGTATCCGATTGGGAAAAGAAATTAGTAGATTTGGATAAGTACCCAGAATTATTTGCTGACTATAAAGCTTGGACTGTAAGTAATCCTCAATTAGGTATTACAGATATTGATTTCAAGTTAGTTAAAGGCGCTACCGAAGCTGAAAACTACTATGATTTGACGACTCACAAATATGCCGACAAGAAACAATCTGAAGTTTCGTTAAAACTAGTGACTTCGGCTTTGATGACGGAATTAAAAAATATTTGGCAGACTATCCAAGGGTATTCATTATTACCGATCAATGTAAAAATTGGTAACGATGAATTATCGTTTGATAACTACAAAGAATTTTACGAGCAGATGATGGAATCCACTAAAAAAGGAATCTATATCCAGCGCTATAAAGGACTAGGAGAGATGAACCCAGAACAGCTTTGGGATACGACTTTGAATCCTGAAAATCGCAGATTATTACAAGTAACAATTAATGATGCTGTAGCAGCAGATGAAACTTTCAGTATTTTAATGGGCGAACAAGTTGAACCACGCAGACAGTTTATCCACGACAATGCGCTGCTTGCCCGCTCTTTAGATGTGTAAACGAAACTAGAATTTTTTAATTATTGGTCTCTAGAATTTGAGACTTGGAAGAGGTGTTTATGGAAATGGAAAAAGGGATTTCTACCATTGATATAAATAAAGAAATGCGTGAAGCGTACTTACAGTACTCAATGTCCGTTATTGTAGGACGTGCTTTGCCTGACGTTCGTGATGGATTGAAACCAGTTCACCGTCGTATTTTATTTGCTCAACATGAGATGAGTAATACTCATGATAAACCATACAAGAAATCAGCCCGCGTGGTTGGTGACGTAATCGGTAAGTACCATCCACATGGTGATACTGCGGTTTATGATTCTATCGTTCGTATGGCTCAGGAATTCTCACTACGCTACCCGCTTGAAGATGGCCAAGGAAACTTTGGTTCTATCGATGGCGATTCTCCAGCGGCGATGAGGTATACGGAAATTCGTATGACTCGTTTGGCAGAAGAATTACTAGAAGACATCGATAAAGAAACAGTTCCATTTGGTCCGAACTACGATGATTCATTAGAAATTCCGCTAGTATTACCTGCAAAATTTCCATGCTTGTTGGTGAATGGATCGTCAGGTATCGCGGTTGGTATGGCGACAAATATTCCGCCACACAACTTGGGTGAAGTTATCGATGGTTGTATCCATTTAATTCAAAATCCAAAATGTTCGATTGATGATTTGATTGCTAAAATTCCTGGGCCCGATTTCCCTACTGCGGGCGTAATTGCCGGTCGTGAAGGTGTTATCCAAGCTTACAAAAAAGGTCGCGGAATTATCACAATCAAAGCCGTTGCTGAAATCGTGACTAAAAAAGATCACGAAGAAATCATCGTGTCTGAAATTCCATATCAAGTTAACAAAGCAAAATTGATTGAAAGTATCGCGGACCTAGTTCGGGAAAAAACTATCGAAGGCATTTCTGATATTCGTGATGAATCATCACGCGAAGGCATGCGTATCCTAGTGGTTCTAAAACGCGGGGAAAACGCTAGCGTTGTTTTAAATCGTTTGTACAAATACACTCAAATGCAAGTTAGTTTCGGTATTATCATGCTGGCTCTTGATAAAAAGAACCAACCGATCACTTTCGATTTAAAACAAATGTTAGAAGCGTTTGTTGATCACCGCCGTGAGGTTGTGACTCGCAGATGTTTATTTGATTTGAAGAAAGCGCAAGAAAAAGCACATATTTTAGAAGGTTTGAAGAAAGCGTTAGATCACATTGACGCCGTAATCGCCACGATCCGTGGGTCTTCTGAGGCATCCGTTGCTAAAGAGCGTTTAATAGCGCAATTCGAATTCTCAGACCGTCAAGCCGTTGCGATTTTAGAGATGCGTTTACAACGCTTAACGGGTTTAGAGCGCGATAAGATCTTGAACGAACTTTCTGAACTACTAAAACACATCGATTGGTTGAAGTTCATCCTTAGCGACGTTAACGAAATTTACAAATTGATCGTTGCTGAGCTTGAAGAAATCAGAACTAAATATTCTGATAAACGTCGTACTCAATTAGAGGGCGGCACTGATGATCTTGAAGATGAAGACTTAATTGCAGATGAAGAAGTAGTCGTGACTATCACGAACACGGGTTACATCAAACGTATTCCTACTGACGAATACCGCACGCAAAAACGTGGTGGTAAAGGAACTAAAGGTATGGAAACGCGCGAAGAAGATTACGTCACAGACATCTTCACAGCGTCGACTAAAACAATGCTTCTTGTTTTCACAGACAAGGGTAAAGTTTACTGGTGTAAAGTTCATAAATTACCACTTGGTAGCCGTACATCAAAAGGTAAAGCGATTCACAACGTCGTACAAATCGATTCGAACGAACGCGTAAGAGCGATTTTGCCAGTTGAAGAATTCTCGGAAAATAAATTCGTGGTGATGTTGACTGAAAAAGGTGTGATCAAGAAAACTTCTTTGGATGCATTCTCTAACCCAAGAACAAACGGTATCATTGCATTAACGACAGATCTTGAAGATGGCGTTATCGATGCACAAATTTCGGATGGTACATCAGATATTTTCATCGCAACTAAAGAAGGTATGTCGATTCGTTTTGATGAATCTGATGTACGTGCCATGGGACGCAGTGCTCGCGGCGTAAAAGGTATCACTCTTGAAAAAGATGATGCTGTAGTAGCGATGACTGTTCTGGAAAGAAACTCGAAATCAACAATCTTGATGGTGACCTCTAAGGGCTACGGCAAGCGTACTAGCATGGAAGAATACCGTACTCAAGGTCGCGGCGGCGTAGGTATCATCACCCAGAAAACAACAGACAAAGTTGGTTTTGTTATTGGAACTAAAAAAGTTGAGGATACTCAAGATTTGATGATTTCTACAGATAAAGGCCAAGTGATTCGTATGGGTATCGGCAGCATCTCTGTTATTGGTCGTAACACTCAAGGTGTTCGTTTGATCAACTTAGATGACAAAGACGAAGTCGTATCGGGATTTGCCGTTATCGATCAACTAGAAGAACCTACTGAAGCCACGCCGGCTCCTGAAAACAAGCACTAGGCTCGGGATAATTTAAAACGTAATGTTTAAATTTATTCTGGTAGTTTTGATTTTTGCGCTGATGAGCTGCTCACCTCCTGAAAAAAAAGAATTTCAGCGAGGTGAAAGTAGTGTCGCTAGAAAAGAATTTAAAACGGCCATTGTACATTTCGACAACGCTATAAAAGTAGCGCCTGAATCAGTTTGGGCGCTGAAATCAGCTAGGGAAGCGGCTCGCGTGGCCCACTACTTAGAGAAAGATTTCAACACGGCGATCAGGTTCTATCGTCATATGGTTCTTTATTCCGATAATTCGGAAGAAAGAAATAAATCACAAAAAGAAATTGCCTATCTTTATTTTGATTCTCTACAGAATTATCCACAGTCCATTATTGAATTTTATAAATTATTGCAGATGTCGGACAAGGATTTTGAAATCGCGACCTACAAACTGGCCATTGCACGTGCGAACTATTATTTGAATCAGTTTAATCAGGCGTTAAGCGAGATTGGTGAAATCATTCGTTTGAAAATTACAGAAGAGTTGCAGTTTGATACTCAGCTTCTACAGGGAAATATCTACGTGGCTCAGAAATCTTTCGTGAAAGCGATCGTTGTTTTTACGGAGTTACTTAAGAAATTTCCAGAGAAATCAGATAAAGAAAACGTCGCGTTGACCCTAACCGTTTGTTATGAAGAAAACTTTCAATACAAAGAAGCGATTCAAATTTTAGAAACCTTAAGAAATAAATATCAACCCAAAGAATACATTGAGTTGCGAATTAAACGAATTAACGAGCGTATTAAAAATCAGCCGGGCGCAAAGGGATTACATAGAAAATGAATAAGTATATTGTCTTTGCGGGAATTGGTTTTGAACTTGTTGGTTTGATTGTTGTAAGTGTTTATGCGGGTGAATATCTAGAACAACTGAAGCCAACAAAAGGCCTTTGGGTTGCGGGGTTGATACTATTATCACTGGTCGGCTGGATGATTCAGCTGGTTTACATGTTAAAAAATACCGAGAAACAAAAATCAGAAAATTCTAATTAGGTAGGCATGCAATTTCTGTAGACCATCCATTACGATGAGAAATTGAAATTGTAGAAGGATTTGACTTGGCCTCGATAAATTCATAGCGGGTTTCAAATCGATCTGAATCAGGGACTGCGGTTACTACTAAGCCTAGTGATTTGGTAAAACCGATTCGAAATACCTGAACTTGACCACGCAAGTTCGCTTTAAAATCTAAAAGATAAGGTTTCCTGAAATCTAACCGTTGAGCTTCTAAACCTATTAAGGTTCCTGGGCTGTGAGTTTGAATTAAGTACTGTGATAGAGCGCCATTAGATACTGACGACCCCCTGGAAACTAGAGTTGGAGCTAGTATTTGCCCTGCGGCTTTTGTTTTAAGGACACAGTAATAAGACTGCGCTTGAGCGAAAACGGAGAATGCAAAAGAGAATAGGAAAATAATGGTTAGAGCTTTCATAGGGACCTAATTTACCCAGTTTTTTTGCTGTAGCCAATGAACAGGGTTTATACATATAAAAAAGGAAGTTAACCTAATGCCCAGGTAAGACATTGAAATGACTTGGAAAACAGGTGAACTTGGGGTACATCAAGGTTGTGTTGGCATTTCGTTTTATAATTTGGATTACGGCTGTTCAGGTTTTTCTGACTGTTTTAGCGGGCTTCTTTTGGCCTTTGAAATGGATTTCCATTGCCTGCGGAAGTGCAATTTCCCTAATTAATTTGTGGGTTTTGGCACTAGCCTGGGTTTTCATTTTTTACAAAAAAAGAGTTGCCCCTTCTATTAGTGTTGTTGTAATTAAATACGGAATTTTGATTTTAATTTTTTCCCAAGTACCGCAGGTAAAATGGGTAGACCAAAACGCCCTTGTTTTAGGTGTACTGATAAACCCCGTATCGCTGCTTCTAGGTGGAATTTTAGCAGGATTCACTCAAACGAATAGAGGAAGTTAATGTCATTCAACTGGACACAGTACGCAGTCGGACACGAAAATGCTCATATAGCTACTTTGGGAATCGCAAGCGTGGCTGCCTTAACCATGGGTCTGATCGCAAAATCCCAGCTAGGTACTGGTGAAAAAGCTCTGGTTCCAGCAGGAAAGTTTTCATTACGCGCTTTGTTCGAAGTTAATGTTGAATTCATTCATAAATTGGCGCTTTCGATCATTGGCAAAAACGGCGGTAAATACGTTCCTTATTTTTCTGCTCTTTTTGGTTTCATTTTCTTGAATAACTTAATTGGTGTTATTCCCGGAATGACTCCAGCGACTGAAAACATAAACACCGCATTTGCTTTCGGCGTTTTTTCTTTCTTATCGTACAATTTCGTTGGAGCAAAAGAAGGTGGCTCTCATTATTTTGCCCACTTTTTAGGTCCAATCTGGTGGTTAGCTCCTTTGATGTTAATCATTGAACTGGTAGCTCACTTTATTCGTCCATTAACTTTAGGTTTACGTTTGTCCAATGTAATGACTGGTGATCACACGGTGCTTTCGGTGTTTCTGAATATCGTTCCGTACCCTATTTTGATTCCGATCCCATTCTACATACTGGGCTTAATAGTTTGTTTTATCCAAGCGTTTGTTTTTACTTTATTATCAATGGTTTATATCGCTTTAGCGCAGGCATCAGATCATTAATAAGAAGAAACAATAGAGTTTGGGAAAAAAATAAATAATTGTCTTAATTAAGGAGATAAAATGAAAAAGTTAGTAACGGTTTTGGCAACAGTTTTGGCATCAGCTTCTGTATTTGCACAAGAAGCAGCGACTCACACAACTACAGCGGCAGCAACTGCTGGTGATAACAAAGGTATGTTTGCAATTGCAGCTGCTCTTTGTATGGGTATTGCGGTTCTTGGCGGTACTTTAAGTCAAGGTAAAGCAGCTTCTGCAGCACTTGAAGGTATCGCTCGTAATCCAGCAGCTCAAGATAAAATCTTCACTCCAATGTTGCTTTCATTGGCTCTTATCGAGTCACTAGTAATTCTTGGTTTCCTAGTAGCTTTCGTAAAAATCGGTGGTTTATTATAATCTGATTTTCCTCGCGGAAAATAAGTATTATAAAATCGACAAGATTTTAAAAAGGAACCTTTGGGTTCCTTTTTAATTTTGTGTTTCAGAATTATGAGGTTCGAGTTTGATTCTGAAAATAAAAAAGCCCACTTTATCGGTGGGCTTTCTTTTTTTCAAAGCTTATATTTGGAATTCGTTTCAATTATAAGTACGGATTAACAACCGCTTCGACCTGTTTTCTGATTTTTTCTAAACCTTCTTTTGTGTCAGATTCGTAGCGTAGAACTAGCACGGGTTGTGTGTTAGAAGCTCGGCATAGGGCCCAGCCATATGGGAAAGAAATACGGATACCATCCGTCAGATTCACTTTGTAATCACCTCCTTGAGAGAAGGCTTCTTTCATTTTCTCAACGATCATTATTTTTTTCTCTTCCGTAGTATCAATACGCATTTCTGGTGTATTGAAGGCCGGAGGTAGGCCTTCTAATAATTGAGGCAGATTTTTGCCGGTTTTAGAAAGGATCTCTACCAAGCGAACTGCCGCGTACGGAGCATCGTCGTAGCCGTAATTACGATCTGCGAAGAATATGTGACCACTCATTTCGCCGCCAAACGGTGCTTTTTCTGACTTAACTTTTTCTTTGATCAAACTGTGACCTGTTTTCCACATGATAGGAACGCCACCATGTTTTGCGATATCATCATATAGGCGGTCACTGCATTTTACGTCCCCGATAATTTTTGCACCTTTATTGGATTCCAAAACGGCTCGCGAGATAACAACCATGAGCTCATCACCATAAAGCATGCGGCCAGTGTGATCAATAACACCGATACGATCGGCATCGCCGTCGAAGCCGATTCCAGCCACCGCGCCCGTTTTCAAAACTTCGTTACGCAAGTGAATTAGATTTTCTTCTACCGTTGGATCTGGATGATGATTTGGGAATGTACCATCTGGTTTTTCAAATAAAATAATTGGATCAAGGCCAACAGCATTGAACAGTCCGCGCACAACAGAACCACCAGCACCATTGCCGCAGTCAAGCACCACGTTTACCGGTTTTAAATTTCCAAATTCTTTTTTGTAACGTGCATAATACTGTGGAAAAATGTCGTAAGTCGATTCAATGCCTTTGCCGGTGATGAAATCTTTCGCTTCGATAATTTTTCTTAAGTTTTGAATCTCTTCACCGAAGATAGTTGTTTTCCCTAAAGAAATTTTAAAGCCGTTGTATTCAGGTGGATTGTGCGATCCAGTGATTTGCACAGCTCCATCCACACCCGGAACCTCGAATGTTGAAAAATAACATACCGGAGTCGTTACTAGTCCTAAATGCTTTACGTTCACACCGGATTCTAGGAACCCTTTAGTTAACGAAGCTTTGATTTCAGCACAAGATAAACGTGCATCGTGTCCCATTGTGATTGTTAAATCTTTCTTATTTGTTTTTTTACTTAAGTAAGAAGCAAATGCTTTTCCAAGTAGGTAGGCAAAGTCTTTATCGAACTCTCCGTTGTAAACGCCACGAATATCGTACTCTCTGAAAATTACATTTTTATACATAGAAATATCTCCTAAACCGAATACAGGATGATAGAGTTGTTACTTTTTAAGTTCAACGAGTTTTCAGCTGAACATCCAGAAATTACCGTAATTTCAAAACAATCGGGCAAAAATGGCCTATCTTAGAAGCCGCTCCGCAAGTAAGAGCGCCTCTTTCATGGAGTTGGGGTTGGCCAGGTTTTTTCCGAAAATTTCTTTTGCGGTGCCATGATCGACACTTGTTCTTATAAACGGTAAACCGAGCGTCACGTGCACGCCGGAGTCTTGACCATGAATTGTTTTAAACGGGATCAAGCCTTGGTCATGATAAGGACACAAATAAATACTGTATTTATCCCAATTGGATTTTAAAAAAGCCGCATCAGGAACTAGAGGGCCTACTAGTTTTAAATCTTGCGTATCACTCTTAATCTGCTTAGCGAGGTAATCTTCTTCGCCGGTTGAAATCATTCCTTTTTCGCCAGCGTGAGGGTTTACTCCAACCACGGCAACGGGTTTTTTATTCTGCCGCATGCCTTTGCGAAATGAACCAACAATAGTAAAAACATTTTTCCAATCAATACGTTTAAGTTCTTTGGAAACTTGGCTTAGCGGAACATGACCGGTTAACAACATCACATTAAAATACTTTCCAACGAAACCCATGTATAAAGATTTTGTTTTTGAAACGTGAGCCAATATTTCCGTGTGACCTATAAAAGGATAGCCAGCTTCTTTTATCAAAGTTTTGGAAAGCGGTCCTGTCACAAGTGCCGTAGTTCTCGAGTTGTTCAAGCAAATCTTGGACAGATTAACAATCCAGTCAGCCGGTGAATCCAGAGCAATTACAAAATTAAGTACCGGTTTGTTTGACAGAATAGATAAATCCCACAAATCAAAATCAAGTGAAGTCGTAGTTACGCAATTAAGGGTGAAATGTTTTTTCAAAAGATTGAAATATTTTTTTTGATATTTACGAGTAACAAACAGAAATACGCGATTGATTTTACAGAAACTGACTGGCAGTTGAACGAGAGCCTTTGTGGCCACCTCGAAACCTACGCCATCGGCGTCGCCCGTAGTGACCAATATGTTTTTTTTACTTAGTTTCATTTATTTTTAAATACGATTCGTCTTTTTTAGATTGAAGCCAAATTTTCAACTGACGCTTGAAATTTCTTTCAACTAACTGAGCCGTGATACCTGGTTTTTGTTTTTCAAAATTAGGATCTTTGATTGATTTCTGATCTAACAATTTAAAAATATGAAAGCCCTGTTTCGTTTGGATAACAGATGTCACATCACCGACATCGATTTTTTTAATGGCCTCTTCGATATCTTTAGAGAATTCTCCAGAACGGAATGTTCCAAGCAATCCGCCCGCCGAAAAATCTGGATCTTCGCTGTTTTGTTCTGCTAACGTTTCAAACTTTTCACCACGCTTAAGGCGATTGTAAACTTCTTGTGCGCGAGCCATAACAGCGTCTGGGGTTGTGCCTTTTTTTATGCGAAATAAAATTTGCGCGATTTTAAATTCAGATGCGGCGCTTTTTGCGTTTGGATTTTTTCTTAGGTACTCAGAAAACGCGTCTTCTTCAGTTACGCGAATTTTTGAAATGATTTCTTGCTCTAACAGGTTTTGGCGTTCGATACGATTTTTCAAAAAGTCTTGGTATTCAGAAACACTCATACCTTGAGCTTTAACTGCCGCTAAAACTTCGTCTGCAGTGATGTTATTTCGTTTACCCATTTCTTTGATTTCCATCTGCACGCGCTCCATGGTTACAGATAGGTTTAGGCGTTTAACTTCTGAATCTAAAAGGCGCTCATTAATCAAATAGTTCAACTGGGCCGAGCGATCTTTAGCTAAAGTATCCTGATCAGTGTCGACTAACGATTCGTCTATCATGCCTGATCCATGAAGTTTGTTTTTTAAATTTTGAAAATCAGATTCTAAAATAATTTCTGAATTAACAATGGCTACGATACGATCGACAAGTTCAGCTTTTGCGAAAAATGCGACTGATAAAATCGCGGATAAAATTAGAAGACTAGCGTTTCTCATTTTGACTGCCTCGTGTTTCAATTTTTAGACTTGATATCAATTCGATATCTTTGAATACAGAGCTACTACGCAGCTCCTTGTCTATCCAAGAAACATAGGCCGATTTTTCTTTTAGTTCAACGATTCTTCGTTTGATTTTAGGCTTTTCTTCGTCCAGCGTAGGTACGCGTTCAGGCTCTTTTTTTGTGATTTTTATGACGTGGACGCCAAACGGTGAAGTGATAATATCGCCCACTTGATTTAGCGGCCACTTGAAAATAGGCGCAAAGAAATCTACAGTATCCTTTTCAATCCAACCCACAACGCCGCCGCTAGATGCCTCTGGCGCGATCGAATATTTTTTAGCAAGGACGTCAAAAGGCTGTTTTTTAAGTTCAGTTTTAATGTACTCGGCGCGGGCTTGATCTTTTAAAACGATTTGCTGAACGAAAACACGTTCTTTTTTTCTGAAACTTTCTTTGTTTTCGTTGTAGTAAATGCGAATTTCTTCTTCAGAAGGATTGACCACGTTTTTGTTAATTTCAGTGGATACTTTTTTCTCGAGAAGATTTAATTTCAAGTTGGCTTGCCAGTCAGCAAACGACGTACTTTCTTCCGCTAGCATACGTCGAAAAGCCAAATCATCTGGATATGATGCCCGGATTCGATTTGTTTCGGCTTCTACTTCTGAATCGGATATCGAGATCTTGTTTTTAAGCGCCCAATCGATCATCAGACTTCGAACGATAAATGAATTTACTATTTCATCTTTCACTCGCGAATTTACATTTGGATCTTTCGCGGCCAACGAATCCAGTTCACGCAGGCGCATGGCCAATTTGTTTGCAAACTCTTTGGCGGACATAACATTTTCGTTAACTTTTAAAACAGGTTTGTTTGAAAGGGACGGCGCTTGATTTGTACATTGTAAGGTAGCTAGGACAATAAGCCCGACGATACAACGTACAAACACGGAATTACTCAACTAACGCAGGATTAGATTTGATACTGTAGTTCTTTTTCAACTTTTCCATGTATTCGTCGAAAATCTTTTTACGTTTTTCTTCAAATACGGACAGGCGAACCGCACGTTTACTTGCATTTTCATACGTGCGTTTATCCGTGATTTTGATGATGTGGAAACCAAATTGAGTTTCAATTAAACCCTTAATATCTCCGGGTTTACCCGATAGTGCCGCATCGTAAAGTTGAGGCACAATAGTTAAGCGAGATTGCCAGCCAGCGTCCCCGCCGACTTGTTTTGACAAAGGATCGTCAGAATATAATTTAACTAACTCAGGGAACGGTCGTTTTGATTTTTTAACTTCGTCGAAAACTTTATTAGCACGATCTAAAGCCTCTTGGCGCTGTTCAGGTGTTGGGTTCGGCTTTAGTTCGAATAAAATGTGGCTAAAACGAACTTCTGGATTACGTTTATAGTGTTCCACCATTTCTGCTTCGGTGATCGGCATGTTTTGAACTTTCATACCGAGTTCCTTTTCGAGAAGACCTTTGTAAAGTTCGCGTCTCATGGCATCGCGAACGATTGGGTCGCGATCTAAGTTTCTTTTTTCAGCTTCTTGTACACCGACTTCGAAGCGAATTAGTTCTTCAAGAAATTGTTTTTTAGTAGGGAGTGGATTTACAGAGTTTTTAAAAGCTTGATTGAATTTATCGTTGAAGTCTTTAACAGTTATCTTTGTATTTCCAATGGTTGCTACTACTTCATCTGCTTTTTTCTGTCCGTAAGAAAATACGGAACACATAATGGCTCCAGATAAAATAACCCATGCGAACTTAGGCATTTAAAAATCCTTTTTTAAAATTTTATATCGCGTACTTAAAATGGTTCTCTTAAAATCTAACACCGTTATTTAGAGTGATCAAACAGTTCCTTGGCCTTTGATCTAGCTGAAATCAGAAGTGATTCGGCCTCTTCTAATAATTTTGGATCTCGAGGGTCTTGATCTTTACCGTAAGGGCCGAAAGGTCCTAGCCAAAGGATATCGATTTTTGCAAAAGGCTTTGGCAAAAATGTTTTGTTCCATGATTTTGGAAAATGAATCGCGCGGTCACAGTGAACGCCGCCATAATAAATATATCCATCGACTAATCGTGAAACTTCAAACACGCCCGGTTTAACTTTGAAAATAGGTCCACGCGGTCCATCAACCGCCATGCTGGCGTTGTAGTGATCTTTTTTCATCAATTTAACTAGACCTTTAAGAGCTTCGACAGCACCTCGGGACGAAGAACCTCGCGATGTGGCCCCGCCCAATAGGCGAATGATCATACTCATCATCTCGCCGTCTTTGCTTTTAGATGACATGGTCGAAATACGATAACGACCTACCAATTGTAACAAAGAAATTTCATCGCCATGAAAATGTGCGAAAATAATGGGCTTACTTTTATCGACTAATGTTTTTTTAAGCTCCGGCGGTTCGTGTAAACGCAACCGCCAGGTAAATGACAAAGATTTATAGATAATCCAGACAAGTGTAGAGAGAAAATACTTTCTAAATATCAATTCAGAGTTCCCGCAATTACTTATGAAGTAATTTTTTAAATTCTTCAGTTAATTTAGGCACCACTTCAAACAAGTCACCTACGATACCATAAGTGGCTTTTTGAAAGATCGGCGCATTTGGATCATTGTTGATTGCAACAATAACTTTACTGCCCGTCATACCTGCCAAATGCTGAATCGCTCCTGAGATACCGACAGCGATATACAAGGTTGGAGCTACCGTTTTACCGGTTTGACCTACTTGCATGGAATGGCTAACCCAACCGGAGTCCACAACAGCACGTGATGCACCAACAGTAGCGCCAAGCACGTTCGCCATGTCTTCCAGCATTTTGAAATTTCCAGCTTCTTTTAAACCGCGGCCACCTGAAACAATAATGTTTGCTTCCGTTAAATCTAGTTTTTCAGACGCACCCTTAACGACCTCTTTCAAAATCGTTTTCAAATCTACTGCGGGTAAAGCTAGCGTTTTCACGGCGCTTGCATTGGAAGAACCAGCTGCCGCAACTGGAAGTTGATTGGCGCGCATTAACACGATTTGAACTGGCGAATCTTTTAAGGTTACTTGTGCAAATGCTTTTCCTGCGTACAAAGGTTTTTTAGCTACAAAAGCATCGCCGTCTACACTTAAAGCAACACAATCACTGGCTAGAGATGAATCAAGTCGTGCCGCTAAACGTGGGAACACGTCTTTGCCTGCCGATGACGCTGGAGCCAGAACATGTTTAGCTCCCGATTGTTTAATAGCAGCCTCTAAAGCCGCTAAATATAACTCTGGGTTATAGCCGTTAAGCTTAACATCGTTGAAAAGCAACACTTCAGAAGCGCCATTGGCCGTTGCTTGTTCTGCGGCTTTTTGACCGTCAGCACCCAATACGACGCCGACAACGTCAAAGTTTTTAGACTTTCCGAATTGAAGAAGTTCAATGGAGCTTCTTTTTAAGTTTTGATTTTGGTGTTCGCAAAAAACGATTAATTTACTCATAATAATTTCCTTTATAGAACTTTAGCTTCGTCGCGAAGCAAGCGAGCTAATTCTTGAGCCTGAGCCGAAGCATCGCCAGTGATCATTTTTACAGCAGTTTTGTCATCTGGCATGGTGAAGTTAGAGGCTTTCGATCTGCTAGCCCCTGCCGCCAATGTTTCTGCTTCGTATTCTTTTAAAACTTTTTTCTTAGCTTTCATGATGCCCGGAAGACTAGCATAGCGAGGCATGTTTAAACCCTTGTTCGCTGTCAGTACGCAGGGAAGGGGGACTTCGAAAACTTCCTTAGCCCCGCCTTCTATATCGCGCTCAACTTTAGCGGTTGTGCCCGAAAGTTCTAATTTGCTGACGACACTCACGTGAGGAAGACCAAGTAACTCAGCGACCATGGGGCCAACCGAACTGCCGTTGTCATCAATTGCTAGTTTACCTAGCAAAAGAAGGTCGCAACCACCCTCAGTTTTGATAGCTGCGGCTAGCGCCTTGGCAACGCCCAAGTTATCTAGCTCGGTGTTTGAGTTAACTACTACGCCTTCGTCGCAACCCATAGCCAGCGCGGTTCTTAGGACCTCAGAGGCTCTTTGTTTCGGACCCAATGTGATCGCAAAAACGGTAGTTCCCGGGTTTTTTTCCTTAATTTTCACGGCTTCTTCGATAGCGAATTCATCGTATGGGTTTACGATCCATTTAACTCCGGTCAAATCAACACCGGCGGCATTAGGAAGAAGTTTGATTTTAGTTTCCGTATCAGGAACCTGCTTGATTCCGACAAAAATTTTCATAAAGTTCCTTTCAGAAAAGGGATCATGTTAAACGCTAGACTTATTACTTAAAACTCATCAGGGAAATAGGCAATGTTTGAATGTCTATTCTTCATTTTTTTCTTTGCTTGTTGGTGCGAAGCGTGGTGCTTGTCCGTTATAGAGAAAATTTTAGACAAATTTTGATCTAAGCTGTACTTTAAATGAAAACTAAAAGACAAGAGGAAAACAATGGTTTCTTTCATTCAATCGACCGTGGGAAAAAAGTATCTCATGGGACTTAGCGGCCTGGTTTGGGCCGGATTTATTTTTGGGCACATGGCCGGCAACATGACTATTTTAGTCAGTCCTGATCTGTACAATGCCTATGGACACTCAATCGTAAGCAATAAAATTTTGCTTTATGGAACAGAGATCGCTCTGGTTTCAGCGCTTTTGGTGCACGTAATTTTAGCTGTTTTGCTGACCAAGCAAAATCGCCAATCGCGTGGAACTCGTTATGCGTCTAAACCAAATGGCGAAAAGGGGGCTTCGTTTGCGTCTGAATGGATGGCGGTTCATGGCTCGATCATTTTGGTTTTTATTATTTCACACTTGGTGACGTTTAAATACGGTCCTTATTATGAAACAACAGTAAATGGCGTTGTGATGCGCGATCTGGCGCGATTGATTTACGAAGTTTTCTCTAATCCAGGTGCTGTGGGTTGGTACTTAATATCGCTGGTGTTACTAGGTTTCCATTTAACTCACGGTGTGCGCTCGATTTTCCAATCGTTTGGACTTTTGCATCCGGCGTATCAGCCAGTGATCAGAAAAGCGGGAGTCATTTATTCAATTGTGGTTGCGGGTGGATTTATTTCTCAACCGCTTTTTGTATTCTTAACCCGCGCAGTGGCCGCATAATCGGGAGAAAAAAATGGCAACAAATAGTAAATTAGATAGTAAAATTCCGGGTGGTCCAGTTGAAACTATGTGGGAAGACTACAAGTTTAAAATGAAACTTGTGAACCCCGCCAACAAGAAAAAACATTCCGTGATCGTTGTAGGCACAGGCCTGGCTGGCGCATCGGCCGCAGCTTCTCTGGGCGAGATGGGTTACAAAGTTAAAGCGTTCTGCGTTCATGAATCTCCGCGCCGAGCCCATTCAGTGGCCGCCCAAGGCGGTATTAATGCTGCTAAAAATTATCAAAATGATGGTGATTCTGTTCATCGTTTATTTTATGACACAATAAAAGGCGGTGACTTCCGAGCGCGTGAGGCCAACGTTCATCGTTTAGCTGAAGTTTCTACTTCGATCATCGACACGTGCGTAGCTCAAGGTGTTCCTTTTGCTCGTGAGTACGGCGGAACATTATCAAATCGTTCATTCGGCGGCGCTCAAGTTTCTAGAACATTCTATGCTCGCGGACAAACAGGTCAGCAGTTGTTGATTGGTGCCTATTCAGCGATGATGAGACAGGTTGATGTTGGACAAGTGGATTTATACACTCGTCGTGAAATGCTAGATGTCGTTGTCGTTGATGGCAAAGCTCGCGGTATCACGGTTAGAAATTTACTGACGGGTGAGATTGAATCTCACGAAGCAGATGTTGTTGTTCTGGCGACAGGTGGATACTCAAATGTATTCTACCTTTCTACAAACGCAATGGCGTGTGCGGTAACTGCGGCTTGGAAGGCGCACAAAAAAGGCTCTTTCTTTGCGAATCCTTGTTACACTCAAATCCATCCGACTTGTATTCCCGTTCATGGGGAGAACCAATCTAAGTTAACGTTGATGTCTGAATCATTACGTAATGACGGACGCGTTTGGGTTCCAAAAAATAAAAATGAAACTCGCGCAGCGAAAGATATTCCTGAAAGCGAAAGAGATTACTACCTAGAGCGCATCTACCCTAGTTTCGGGAACTTGGCTCCTCGTGACGTGGCGTCTCGTCAGGCTAAGTTTCGCTGTGATGAGGGATTTGGTGTTCAGGGACAAAATGCAGTTTACCTAGATTTCGGTGATGCAATTAAACGTTACGGCGAAGATAAAATCGCGGAACGTTATGGTAACTTGTTTCAAATGTACGATAAAATCACGGGCGAAAACCCATATAAAATGCCGATGAAAATTTATCCAGCACCTCACTACACAATGGGTGGTTTGTGGGTAGATTACAATTTGATGAGTACAATTCCAGGGCTATTCGTTGCAGGTGAAGCGAACTTCTCGGATCATGGCGCGAATCGTTTGGGTGCTTCGGCGTTGATGCAAGGCTTGGCGGATGGATATTTTGTTCTGCCGTACACGATCGGTGATTATATCGCCAACACGAAATTAGATAAAGTTTCGACGGATAAATCTGAATTTAAAGATTCTAAAAATGCAGTGGAAACAGAAATCAGCAAGCTAATGAATATCAAAGGGGCCCGCACTGTGGAAAGCTTCCACAAAGAACTTGGCCGCGTAATGTGGGACAAGTGCGGAATGTCTAGAACTGCAGGTGGTTTAACAGAAGCGATTAAACAAATCGGAAAAATCAAAGAAGAGTTCTGGCAAAACCTTAGAATTCCAGGTGCCGCTGCTGAGTTAAATAACGAACTCGAAAAGGCCGGGCGCGTAGCCGATTACATCGAGCTGGGTGAACTAATGTGCCGTGACGCTCTAGAAAGACAAGAGTCTTGCGGCGGTCACTTCCGTGAAGAATATCAAGAAAATGGTGAGGCGAAGCGTGATGACGAAAAATTCTGTCACGTGGCTGCTTGGGAATGGAATGGGGCTAACAAACCACAAACTCGCAATACAGAAGAGTTAAAGTTTGAAAACGTTAAACTCGCTACAAGAAGTTACAAATAGAGGGAATTATGGCTGAAAAAAATATTACGATTACACTTAAAGTTTGGCGCCAAAAAAACCAACGAGAAGCCGGAGCATTTAAAGAATACGTTGCTAAAAACGTTTCAACAGATGCGTCTTTCCTTGAGATGCTGGATGCGGTTAACGAAGAGTTAATTTCTAAAGGCGACGATCCGATCGCGTTTGACCACGACTGCCGTGAAGGTATTTGTGGAAGTTGTGGTTTCATGATCAACGGTAATGCCCACGGTCCTTTGAAATCAACAACAGTATGTCAACTTCACATGAGAAATTTTAACGACGGTGATTTTTTAACTCTTGAACCTTGGCGTGCCCAAGCGTTTCCATTGATCAAAGATTTAACGGTAGACCGGTCAGCGCTTGATCGCATCATTCGTTCTGGCGGCTATATTTCTGTAAATACAGGAAATGCTCCAGATGGTAATGCAATCATGATCCCGAAAACCGCTGCTGACGAGGCATTTAATGCTGCCACATGTATCGGGTGTGGTGCTTGCGTAGCTTCTTGCAAAAATGCATCAGCTGCACTTTTTACTTCTGCGAAGATTTCTCATTTAGGCTTACTACCTCAGGGTGCGGTTGAGGGTGAAAAACGGGCGCTAAAGATGGTTGGGCAAATGGACAAAGAAGGCTTTGGAGCTTGCACTAGTACTGGGTCTTGTTCAGCGTCTTGCCCTAAGGATATTAGCCTAACGAACATTGCTCGTATGAACAGAGACTATATGAAAGCCTCGTTTTCTAAGAAACCAGAGACTCATGCGGGAGACGGCGTATAGTCGAACGTCTAAATAACGTCGATGTTGTAGAAAACTGACATGTCAATGGTCCCCGAACCTTCTATCTTTTATATATAGAGATAGTTTTGGGGGACCAACCATGCGTATTTTTTTCTTTCTTCTGTTGTCTATTGCAGCCACTGCTAACGAGACAAAACCAACTTCAGTTCCAGGCGAATATGTTGTTAAGTTTAAAACTAGCAACAAAAGTTCGCTTTCTTTGATGGCCAATCAAATGAAAGAGCAGACGGGATTGGAAGTAAAAGCTTTGATTCCCTCAATGAACGTTTCTGTTTTTAAAGGAAATGGCGAAAAACTAAACCTCAAATACTTCAAACGAGCGAATCCAAACATAGAAATTATTGAACCCAACTTTATCTATTCCATAAATCAAGTACAGGGGACGAAACCAAACGATCCAAACTTGTCGAAACTTTGGGGTATGTTGAATATCGGACAACCCGATTCAACTGGTCAAGTCGGCATTCCTGGGGTGGATATTAATGCTACTAAAGCATGGTCAGTTCAAACGGGATCATCGGATGTGATCGTTGCTGTAATCGATACGGGCGTTAATTATAAAAGCAAAGATTTAGCTGATAATATGTGGATTAACCTAGCCGAGAAAAACGGGAAGAAGGGTGTTGATGACGATAACAACGGATACGTTGACGATATTTACGGTTGGAACTTTGTTCCAGGCGCAAAGAATCCATCGGACCCATTAGATGACCAAGGTCATGGATCGCACTGCTCCGGAACTATTGGTGCTACCGGAAATGATAAATACGGCATTGTGGGCGTAGCTTGGAAAACGAAAATCATGGCGCTTAAGTTTTTAGGAGCCGACGGATCAGGCTCGCTAGATGGGGCTTTGCAGGCGATTGATTACGCAACTAAAAACGGCGCAAAAGTCCTTAGCAATTCATGGAGCGGTGGTGAATATTCTGAAATTCTAAAAGAGGCGATTGAGCGAACAAACAAAGCGGGAGCGATTTTCGTGGCGGCGGCTGGAAATAACTCGTCTAACAACGACAAAGAAGAAAGGTACCCAGCCAACTATGATGTTCCTAATGTTCTCTCTGTTGCCGCAATTGATAACAGAGGTCAGCTAGCGAATTTCTCTAATTATGGTAAAACTAAAGTTCACATTGGTGCTCCGGGTGTAAATATTTATTCTACAATTCTTAAAGGCTATGATTCTTGGTCGGGAACTTCAATGGCGACTCCGCATGTTTCAGGGGCGGCGGTTCTAGTAGCGTCTCAATACCCGACAATGACCGGTGTTCAAATAAAAGAAACGATTTTAAATGCAGCGAAACCAAACAAAGCACTTAGAAATAAAGTTTCTACCGCAGGAAATTTAGATACATATGCGGCGCTCATTCAAACAAAAGTAGAACCTGATCCAGAAGATCCCTACAACTGGGCCAGTAAAATGGAATATCAATTATCGTCGGAACATCCATATAAACCAGAGCAAAAAAACACTTGGGAAATCAATGTTCCAAGCGCAAACAAGATAGCACTTTATTTTGAAAAAACAGATATTGAGTTTAAATACGACACTATTAAACTCTATGATTCGACGGGAAAATTAGTTCAAATTATTACAGGCGACGCCAGTGATTCATATTCAGAGCCCATCACCGGCAACTATGTAAAAGTAGTCTTTGAAACGGACACATCAGTTGAAAAATATGGTTTTGATATCACTAAAATTAACTACAAATAGTTAACCGTCTCTACTACCCGCCGCCAAAATCCGTAGGTGGTGGTGTTACCAGTTTGCATGTATTAGATACGAATTGAATGTATCCATTGCGGCACAAGAAATTGATACTGCCTTCGTAAGTCCGAGTTGTCCCATATCCGTCGCCGCGGCGATAATAACATTTGTGCGTACTATTCGTTGCGCATTCGGATGTGTGAATCGTAGGAACATCAGTCGAGCATTCTATTGAGAAGTTCTGGTTATTAGAAACATCGGTACCTAGTGTGAAATAACTAAAACCAAGGCGACCGATTTGACCAATAAAGTTTTGAAGCTGCATCATTTGAATGGTTGGATTATTTTGCGAAACTAACCATTTTATATTTCCACGATAAAACAAGTCGTTAAAGTAAGTGTAGCCGTCATTTGGATTTGTTCTAATAGATAGATCAATAAAATAATTTCCGCGACCACACAGTTTAGGTGTCATGCGAATTTGAGCTTTGGATGAAGTTAATTTAGATCCTGAACCATCAGTAACAATGACGTAGTAGTTACCTTCTTTATAAATACGATCAAGAACATCGGAATAGCTTTCATAGTGAACGGTTCCATATTTGGGAGCTAGTTTTTCGTTATCACGATACCATTCAAATGTATAAGGAGCGCGTCCACCCGAGATAGTAACGCCCACGAAAAATTCCGTACCTTCACCGATGGTTTTCGATGCGGGTTGAGTTTTAATTTTAAAGGTGGTATCGCCACTACTACCAATACCCGTGCCGCCGCCAGATCCCCCGCTACTGCCAGATCCGCTGCCACAACCTAAACATGTTCCCGAGCCTGAACTCGAAGATCCACCCGATGAGCCACCACTGATAGAGCCGGCAGACCGACCATTAACTCCACCGAAACCGCTAGAGCTTGATGATGAGCTACCGCCAGTGATACCGCGTGCATTACCTGAATTTAAACCTGAACCAGATTTGCTGCCGGAAGACGAACCCGAGCCAAGAGTAGAAGATGAAGATTTATTTCCTGATGTAGACGAAGAATCAGGAGTCGAAGCGGTGCTTGGACCACTACAGTTTTGGAACGACACCATCAATACAGAAAATCCCAAAATGATTCTGACTTTTTTTAAATTCACCAATCCCCCACCCGAACAGTTTAATTAAGTGCAAACTAAGTTCCGGGTCCACACCATTTTATCGGCTTAGATAGGAGTGACTTTAAACACTGTCGAAAAAAACTACGACGTTTCAAAATGAGAACTCGAGGATTGTCTAAATTTCAAACACTAATGAAACAATTTAGTTATTTTTATCGACGCCAATCTTTAAGAATGAACGAATCTTTAGATTGATGTAATCAGGAAAGTCTAGCTGTGTACAGTGGCTGCCATAAGGAACTTCGACGTACTCTGATTCGTGGATCTTGTTGGCCATTTCTTCTTGGTAGGACTTTGGCGTCACGTTGTCGTTTTCACCAGAGATAATGAGCGTAGGGACGTTTATATTTTCTAAAACTTTTTCGCCATTAAACTTCATCATGTCTTCAAATAAGCCCAAGAAAACCTGCAGATCTAGTTCTGCAACTCCTTTAGCGTACACTTCGATATCTTTGAAGTGAGTTAGTTTTAAATTGAACCCGCCAACAAGAGCGACGGCTCGCATCGAGATTGGATTGTACACAGCGGCTTTCCAAATGCGCGTAAACAGCTCCGGAGAATTCTCAAACTGACTTTTTGCCCAATAGAAAAAAGGCTCCGCAAGATCTAAACCAAACATGCCTTTGATTGGGTTACGTGCAAATCCATTGATCAACGTGATACTTTTAAACCGTTCAGGGAATTGGTCAAACGCCGAAAAAATAACGGGCGCGCCAAAACTGTGGCCTGCAAAATGAGCCTTCTCAATTTTCAAATCATCTAAAATGGCCTCGATATCTTTCGCGGTGGACGCAATATTCAAATTATTTTTGTCGGCTACTGGATAGCTTTGGTGATGACCGCGCAAATCAAAACAAATGACCTTATTGAATCGGCTAAAGTATTTTATCTGATGATGCCAGTGATTCATAAGGCATGCGATTCCGTAAACAAAAACAATCGGCTCACCCTGCCCGCGACATTCGTAATAAATTTCTGTTCCATCGAAACTTTTTATTTTTTTTGAAGATTTTTGAATTACGTCCATTACTCTAAAAACAACACTTTAATGATGCTTTCTCCTACTTTGATTCGATCGCCGCTAATCAGAACTTGCGACTCAAAGACAGTATCATTCAACATAACACGACTTAAATCAAAGTTTACAATACGCGCGCCTTCCGGCGATGGAACAATTTTAAATGCTAATTCTGGTGCTTCCGCTTCATGCAAAGCAATGTCTAGCGACCAGAAACCAGCTGTACGGGGCCCGAATGTTAGAATCTTGCTCTCGTCTGTTTGAATACCCTGGATGAACTGAAGTTCTACTTTAGGGTTAAAGGCTGCTAAATCCTGAGGCGGCATAGTGTTTAAAGCGCTATGACTAATTTCGTCCGCCAGCAAATCTCGCCACGTTTTTGTGGGAAAGTACTCTTCCATCTGCTCGTCAGTGAAGACTTTAACGATGAACTCAGTATTTCCCACCATAAACTTAGTTTCAGGGTAAAGGGCTACTTTTCTCACCACGGCGTCGTTGACGATAAGTCCATTTCTAGAATTTTGGTCGACAAGGATAGGAATTCCGGCTTCGTCAAATAGGACAGTGGCGTGTAATGTGGATACATTAGGGTCTTTAATTACGATATCGGCTTTCTTACGACCGACCGTCATTTTATCGACTAATTTGAATACTTCACCTTTTTGAATTCCCTCAAGAATTTCAATAACTAAGCCCATACTAATATCAGACCACTATTTAAATTTTTCGTCCAATAACTTTATCTTGAGGATGGACCAAAGCCATGATAGATCCTAGCTTCCTTGCTCATAGCTTTAGCAAACATTTTGCTTATTTCATTGGCCGTGGGCACTAACCGAAAGGAACGAAAATGAAGGTAAAGTACGAATATCCCAAGATTATTCACTTCTATGAAGGCGTGTTAATGCTACACCCTGACACGACAGCTGAAGAACAAAAAGAATTCTTTAAACGTAATAAAGAAATCCTAAAGTCTTTCTCTGGCGAGTATCATTCAGTAGAAACTTGGGGCAAAAGAACACTAGCGTACCCAATCGCTAAAATGAAAAAAGCGTTATATTTCCACGCTTTATTCAAATCTGAGCCGGCGGCTATCGCCGAACTTGAGCGTACAATGCGTATCAACGAAAAAGTTGTTCGCTTTATGCACACTCGTCTAGACGACCGAAAACCTCTAGCGAAGCACTCAGAAGATTTTAAAAATCAATTAAAAGTATCAGCGGAAAGAGAACGCGAACGCGAAGCTAAGATCCAAGCACGTAAAGCTGCTAGGGCTGCTTCTATCGCTGAGTAATGACGTTAACGAAGGGTTCACTCTCTAGACTGTCTGTTATCTCGAGCATCGCTGTGTTGATGTCGTTGTTAACGGTAGTGTTTGGAACCCCCTTCCTTAGAGTTATTAGGAACGTATACGGTTCTTTGATATTTTGGGGTTTAGTATTTTTGTTTTTAGGCGGAACAACGCTGTTAAAAGCAGACTGGCTAAGTTTCGTAGTTGGGTCTGTGTGGATTACCACCGGAATCAGTTTAGAACTCGAGAAAAAGAAAGTTTCTTTTTTAACGAATTCGATACTGAGTTTAACTACTGGATTTATTCTGTGTGCGGCGGGGTTGTGGGGAGTTCTGAAACGCTTAGGGGTCAATGACCTAGCTCGAGCGACAGAATATTTCCAGGAGGCTGTAAAACCGTTAGTGAAGGGACAAATGAATCAGGAGCTGGATTACACCGCCTTGGTTCTACAAATGCCTTCCATGCTGTTTATAGCGCTTCTTCTAAGCTTAGCCATTGGATTTCTGATGGAACGTAGAATTCGCTTCTGGTTTCGACTAACGAAGCAAGGCTATGTTTATAAGTTTGATTTTTTGAAGTTCAGAGTCAGCGATAAGTTAATATGGGTTGCCCTATTTTCCTTATTGTTCAGTGTTCTGGGTGGATTTGGTCCAAACTTTAAAGCATTAGAAACGGTGGGCTCGAATTTGGTGAATGTTTTTATAGTGGTTTATTTCTTTCAGGGATTAGCTGTTTTAGAACACATTTTAATTCAAATCAGAGCCGGAGTATTTTTAAGAACCTTTAGTTATTTTATTTTTTTAGGACAATTATTTTTAGTTTTATCTATCGTCGGCTTTTTAGATTTTTGGTTCGACTTTAGATCAAAGATAAAAATAGGTATAAATAGGCAAGCCACCTAGACAAACACAAACGGCGGGCCCTACGAGGAAAAGAGGATTTTATGAAAGTTATTTTACAAAAAGACGTTAAAGAATTAGGTCGCGCAGGCGATTTGTTAAATGTTTCTACTGGTTATTTTAGAAACTTTTTATTCCCAAAAAACTTAGCTATCGAAGCTACTGAAACAAAAGTTAAAGAATGGGAACACTTAAAGAAAGTATCTGAAGCTAAAAAAGCTAAAGCTATGGAAGAGAAAAAACAGGTTGTTTCAAAATTGAATGGTTTATCTTTAACTTTCAAAGCAGTTGCTGGTGAAAGCGATAAATTATTCGGTGCTGTTACTCACGGTGATATCTCTAAAGAATTAGAAAAACAGGGTTTCTCTGTTGATAAACGTGACGTAGTACTTGAAGAGCCAATCAAAATTTTGGGTAAACACAAAGCTCAAGTTAAATTCTCTGAAGGTTTAGTGGCTGACATTTCTATCAACGTAGAAAGACAGTAATTAGTTACAAATTTTAATTAAATTTAAATATGGAAAAGGGATTCAATTTCTTGAATCCCTTTTTTGTTTTTACGACTAGAAAAATACCTCTACGCCGCTATTGCATTTGTAGTAAGGCTGATTATCTAAACTGTAATAGCAATTGAGTTTCTTCGATTGGTAATAAGTTGCTCCGATCGCAATTTCTTTTACCGCAATTGCCTTGTAAGCCTCCATGAATTTAAAGAACTCATTGGAGTTTGGAATTTTCTTATTCACGGTTTTGCCGTCAATTTCAAAATCTGCCGTGCACTTAAAATTTTTTATATCGCTACTGCCGTGAACGCATTCGATGTTGCTGGCTTCTATGGACATCGGCGCTTTAAATTTAACTTTCGCATTTTTTGCGAGCATTAGATTCTCAAATATTGTTTGAGTTGCGACTAGGGAAATGTTGGGCGGAGGCGTGTAGCCCTCTTCGGGCACGACCACTTTGCGTGCGAAGGTCGTATTAGATACAAATAACGATAAAATCAAAATAGTGAATTTCATGGGAGGTCTCCTTAATCAGTTATCCTAATTACGAATGACCGCGCGAAATCTTAGTCTAGTTTTTTAAGTCGATTTATTTCAAGATGATCGTATCAAAAAGAAAAAGGGCTTTTTAACGGCCCTTTTAATAACAACAATTTGGGTGTGAGATCGTTAGGCGTATTTAGCTTCGGCTTGAGCTTCTTCTTCTAGAATTAAAGCTTGCAAATAGTCCGCTAAAACTTCGCGAAGTTGATCTAGTTCAAGAGTTTCTGGGTTCAAAGAATAATTCTGAATCAGTGTTCCCATTTGGCTATCGAAAAAGCCTTCATCCAATCCCGCCGTTTCTCTTAATTCTGCAATCAGTGTCGTCCCTTTTAGACCCATCGAAAAGCCTCCATGCTTTCTTCGCCCCTGCGGTGTGATCCGCTCATCTGTAGGACACCATCAGATTTTGTTTGGGTTAAGAATTTTTTATCGACGAGGAAAACAAATAACCTTTAGTCTAGCCTGGAACGCTAGACTTATAAGCAACTTTCATAGTGATTCTAAAAGTTCTCGTGATTTCTTGAAGCTAACTAAACGCACGTTAAGAAACCGTTAGATAGAAATCAGAGGACTATGGATTTTGTCCGGGAGCGTGATTTTTTGGACGATTGAAATGTTGGTTCGGTGGCACTTGCGGTGGAGGCAATGGATTCATTGATTCCACATCAGCATCACGGAATCTATTGAACTTAGCATCAAAGCGCAGCTTCACAGTTCCCGTCGGACCATTACGTTGTTTACCAATAATAACTTCGGCATGTCCTGCTTTTTCTGGATCATCTTTATCGTAATAGTCATCACGATATAACATCATGATCACGTCGGCATCTTGCTCGATCGAACCCGATTCACGAAGATCTGATAACATAGGACGACGATCCGCACGACCCTCAACCCCACGATTCAACTGCGCAAGTGCAATCACAGGGATACTTAATTCTTTTGCGATTACTTTTAACATTTTTGAAATTTCGGATACGGCTCGCTCGCGGCTTTCAACTTTCAATTTCAAATCCATTAACTGCAAGTAGTCGATCATAATACAGTCTATTCCATACTGAGCTTTCAAACGACGGCAACGCGCGCGAATCTCGAATGGTGAAACACCCGACGTATCATCGATGAAAAGTTTAGATTCACTTAATTGCGAAGCGGCTGAAATTAATTTCGGCCAACTCGAATCTTGTACACGGCCAGTTCTGATTTCAGACATAGATACGCGTGATTCCGCAGAGAGCACACGCATCATAACCGCCTCTTTACCCATCTCGAGTGAAAAATATGCGCATGTCTTTTTCTGACGAAGTACAATATGAGACGCCACGTTCAAACTGAACGCGGTTTTACCCATCGACGGACGAGCCGCGATGATAGTTAATTCGCCAGGATGCATACCTGCCGTCATTTTGTCTAATTCTGTAAATCCAGTGGCAATACCCGTGATGTCGGCTTGTTGTTGGTAAAGAGCTTCGATTTTCTTGATACTTTCTTTAACGATATCCATCGAGCCAACAAGGCCGGAAGCGGCTTTCTTTTCACCGATCTTAAAAATATCCTGTTCGGCTTTATCTAATATAGTGTCGACTTCCATTTTTTCACTATTGTAAGCCGACTCGATAATTTCAGTACTCGTCGAGATTAATTTTCTAAGAAGTGATTTTTCTTTCACGATCTGAGCGTAGGTCGCAATATGTGCTGACGAGATAGTGCGCTCAAGAAGACTAGCTAGATAGACATAACCACCCACCGCATCGAATTCATTTCGTGAACGAAGAGCATCCGTTACCGTGACTAAATCAATTGGGCGAGATTTAGAATTTAAATCTAAGATCGCTTGGTAAATTTTTTGATTTGCAGGAGAATAGAAGTCTTCCACCGAGATAATATCACCGATTTGGTCGAACGATTCTCTTTCGAGCATCAGACCGCCCAATATAGATTGTTCCGCTTCAAGATTTTGTGGTGGCAGACGCACTTAGTTTCCCCTTCCCTAAACGCTCTTATAGAAATTTCACTATGCCATTGTTTTGGGCATACGTCATCCGGATTTGTTTGGATTTCTTTATTTTGAAAAGATTTTTTCCGGTGACGGTTTTGTGGTGTTTCACAAAATAAAAAACGATGCCTGCGTTAACTCGTGATTGCGGGGCATCGTTTTTTAGATTTTTTAATTATAAGTAATATTTTAAAATTACTGTGGAGTTAAAAGAAGACCGGCTTTTTTAACTTTGATTTTGTAGTTATCGATTTTCTTTTTAAGAGTGTTACGGTTGATACCTAACATCTGTGCTGTTTTAACTTGGTTGCCATTATAAGCGCGTAATGCAAGTTCAAGAAGAGGTTTTTCAACTTGTTCAATGATCACGTTGTATAGACCATTAAGTTCTACTTGAGCTTCTTTTTGTTGCTGGAACAAAACTTCTAGTTTGCTCTTTACTAATTTTTCTAAACTTACTTGTTGAAGGTTTGCAACGAAAAGATTGTCTGAACTATTCAAATTCGGCGTCATGGAGCTCCTACGATTTTCAAAATTTATGATTAAGTGTTAACGAGTGTTGTAGGTATATATAGAAAAAATTTTTTAAGGTCAAACGCCTCTTGCATCGTGAGCCCAAATTTTTTTGTGTAACTGAATTTGCATTCTAGCTATTGAATTTTTCGTCAGAATTCGCTCGGCAAGCCATCTTTCAGAGACTTCCCCGTATGATGGGCTGTATAAAACTGTATATTTTCCGAATAAATCATGTTGACGACAAAATTCTTCTGACCATTCGAAGTCTTTTTCACTGCAAATGACAAATTTGAACTCAGTCAACTCATTACTAAACGCCAAATTGGAAATAAGAAAGCTATCTGCGGCACCGCTGTCAGGAGTTTTTACATCAAGGATTGTTTTTACTTTCGGATTTACATTTTCAATTGACTTAGAACCGCTGGTTTCCAAAGACACTTGGTAATTTTGACTCACTAATAAGTCCATCAGTGGAAAAATTTCTTTTTGAAGCAGGGGCTCGCCGCCAGTTAGGCATACGTATTTAGTTTTATGTTTGGCGATCTCATTAAGTAGAGTTTCTGTTTCTTGAAATGCACCCTCGTAATATGAGTACTTTGTGTCACAGTAGGTACAGCGAAGGTTACAACCGGTCGTACGCACGAAAACGGTAGGATGTCCAACCCAGCTCGACTCCCCCTGGATGCTGTAAAACACTTCGTTTATCTTTAACATACAGAAATCTCTGGACTTTATTAGTGCTAAAGTCAAGGCGATGGATTTTGAAGCTACCTTCACCAATTAAAAAAAAGTAAAATTTATAAATGCAGGCCTTATTCAAAAAATTTCAAAAAGACATCAAAGCTATCCTATTCATCGGTATCGCGGTTTTCATAGCCATGGCGTTATTCAGTTACTCGCCAAAAGATCCGTCGTTCAACTCTATGGGTAGTAAGCTAAGCCCAACAAACTACTGTGGCTGGCTGGGTTCATTTCTGGCTGATTTATTCTATCAAGGTTTGGGGATTAGTTCATGGCTTATATCGTTTGCTTTCCTTAGGCTTGGAATCGGCACCCTGCGCGGTCAAGATGTTCGCCTGCGTAGTTTAAGTATCGTGTGGTTAACTCTGTTGATTGTGAATGTATCAGCACTGACTGCATTTTATTTTCCTCAGGCGCGCTTGTTTAACCATGAAATCTTTTTATCGGGAATTATTGGGCTATCGGTTTCAAATGTTTTGTACAAACTTCTTAATTTTGCCGGCTTGCAGATCTTTTTATGGAGTAATCTGATTATCCTAGTGCTTTTCTACACAGAGAAAAGCCTTCAGCAATGGGGTGTTCTAGCGAAAAACCACACAAGCTTACTGGCCGCAGGTTTTATTGTGGTTAAAAAGTGGCTGGCATCCATGGCACCAGCTGCCGAGCCAAAAAATAAAGAGAAAAAAGCCAAAGCAGAAAAAGAAGCTAAGGCCAAAGACACAGTGGGCGCTGAATCTGACAATTTAAGAGATTGGAATAATAAGGCTGAAGAGATCTCGAAGCTAACTCAACTGAATTTCTTTGATGAAGAGCCAGACACTGAAGAAGCCGTATTAGCACCTAAAGAGGACATAGACCGCATACCAAAACGAAAAGTGATTATGAAGGCGAAACCACCCAAAAAGATTGAAAACTGGGATATGCCGAAACTAAGCCTTCTAGAAGACCCGCCATTAACGCGTGTTAAGTTAGACGAGAAAGAGATTCGCAAAAAAGCCGAGATTTTAACTGATAAATTAAAGAATTTCTCTATTGAGGGTGTAATTACAGATGCTAAACCAGGGCCATTGGTAACAATGTTTGAATTCAAACCCAATGCGGATGTTAAGCTCAGCAAGATTACAGAACTGCAAGACGATTTATCCCTAGCTCTATCTAGCGAATCGCTGCGTGTGATTGCACCAATCCCTGGGCGCGATGTGGTCGGTATTGAAACGTCTAATTCGCGACGTGAAACAGTATATTACAAAGACCTTCTGGCGGAAGACGCCTTCTGGAGTGATGAACTAAAACTCCCGATTGCCCTAGGTAGACAGGTGAACGGCGATGCAAAGATCGTAGATTTAAGAAAAATGCCTCATTTAATGGTGGCGGGTACAACCGGTTCTGGTAAGTCGGTTTTAATTACGTCTATTATTAGTGGCCTCTTGTTCCGTCACTCTCCTAAAACACTTCGTCTGATTTTGGTGGATCCAAAACAAGTGGATTTGGCAGCGTTCTCTAAAGTGCCACATTTAATTATGCCACCAGTAACAGATCCTAAGAAGGCCGTTTCAGCATTGAAATGGGCTATTAGAGAGATGGAAAAGCGCTATAAATCCATGAGTAAATTCGGGGCTCGCGGTCTGGAGAGTTATAATGAAACGGTAGCTAATTTACCGGCAGACAAAATTGCGGAACACGAAAAAATAAATCAAGAATACGAAACTCAAGGCGTGATGAAGCTTGAGCAGTACTACTATCAGCCACTTCCCTATATCGTTGTTGTAGTAGAAGAGTTTGGTGATTTGATGGCCGTGGACAAACAAAATGTTGAACACGGAGTAGTTCGTTTAGCGCAAATGGCGCGTGCGTGCGGTATTCACTTGATTTTAGCAATGCAGTCGCCTCGTAAAGAAGTCGTTACTGGCCTTATCAAAACAAATATTCCAGGTCGCGTTGGCCTAAAAGTGGCTTCAAAAATGGATTCCAGAATTATCTTGGATGAGGGCGGGGCTGAACGTTTACTGCCAAATGGAGACATGCTGTTCTTGGCTCCGGGTGTATCGAAACCGATGCGCCATCATGGACCTTATTTAAGTGAAAAGGAAATCAATGGCCTGGCGGCCCACTGGTCAATGCAAGCAGAACCTGAGTTTGATCCCATTGCAGTCAAGGCGCTAGAGGGCGGATTTTCTGAGGGTGGTGGCGGCGGAGCTGGCGGTGATGAATATGGCGGCGGCGATGAGGACTATGACGAAATGTATGATCAGATCCTAGCGTGGGCGGCGGAACAAAAAGAAGTCAGTGCGTCTTTGATTCAGCGACGATTCCGTTTAGGCTACCCGCGCGCAGCCCGTATAATTGAAACCTTTGAACGCGAAGGCGTAGTTGGTCCGGCTAATGGCAGCAAGCCACGATCGGTACTGATTCACGCGATGCCAGAATAATGAAACGTTGTTTTGTTTTTCTTTTAGCAGCTAGCTTTATCGCCGGGTTCTCGCTCGCTGCTGGCACCAGTAAATCAGCTGCAAAGAAAGAAGACTCGGCAGCACAGTCCCGAGAAATTATAGAAATTGCGCAAAATCTTGTTCTGCAAAAAGACCGTGATCAAGCTATTCGCCTTCTCAACAAAGCACTTTTAACCGAGAAAAACAAAACAGTAGTTACGGAAATTCGATCGATTTTAAAGGACATCGGTAGCTTGTTTCTATTTGATAAATCACAGCAAGAATATGAGTCGAGTATTAGCTTTAAAAAAACAGAGCCTAGTAAATGGCTCGCGTCAGTAGAGCGTGCCCAAAAGATTGAACCCGACAATACCTTGATTATGTTGGAACTGATTCGCAATCAGGTCGGTAAAAAGAATTTAGGTAAAGCTAAAGAGATACTAGAGGAGTTTCGCGTTAAAAATGCATTTGATAAAAACGTTATTTTAGCCGGAGTGTTTTTGGGTGTGGCTAGTTCCGACGGGAAAGACATTTCGATATTAAAAACGAGGGTTAAAGACCTACAACTTCCAAACTTCGCGGCCATTAACAGTTATATCGAGCTCCTGGAGCGGGTTTTAGCCGGCAACAAAGAAAAAGCGTTGCAAGCACTTGCGATCTGGAAGAAGGAGGATTCTCTAAATCCTCAGACTACTTACTGGGAAAAGCGCATTAATGGCAGTTCTAAACCGGACGACGAGCTTATCTGCGAGTCCTTCCCAGAGCATCTTTATAGACGCTATTATTACGACTTATTCTTTTGCTCTTCAGCATTGGAGAACTTTTTTAAGTTCAAAGATGTCAACCAGCCCTGAACTATGTTAGATAGTTCATATGAAGGCACATGTACTATTTTTAGTTCTACTTTCTATTCTAACTTTTGAAACCGGCTGCGGCGTAAAAAGTAAACCATTGGCACCACTAAAAGAGCCGTGGATTTCAACTGGCGATATAGAAAAAGATAAAGAAAAAAAATATAAGATAAAACGCCCAGCTCAACCGGCCGATGAACGCGCTGAATTCAATCCATCTTCCTCCTTTGATGAAAAAGAGCGATAGAATGAAAATGGAATTCGAAAAAATTTCTGGTGCTAAGAACATTTTTCTATTCACTCAAAAGACGGCTTTAAATGCAGAAGCTCAACAAAGATTAATTAAAAAAGTTTGTGATCCCTATGAGGGATTCTTTGCCGACGGCGTTGTTTTCATGGAACAACTCAATGGTTCTGAATTCAAATGGCACTTTTTTAATTCGGATGGCTCTAGCGCTGAAATGTGCGGGAATGCCGCTCGCTGTGCACATAAGTTTATTCAATTAAAGTATGGGAATTTGGAATCGGTTTCGATTCAGACATTATCAGGAAAAATTACGTCAACGTTTAAGAATAATCTCTTTCATGTTCAAATGACGACGCCCAATCGCACGAGTGAACTAAAAATGGATGTGTCGTTCTTTGAATCGGAAGTAGATTTTACTGCATTTAAAAAAGTAGCTTCGGCAGACGTGTATTTCGCCGACACGGGCGTTCCCCATCTGGTTATTCCGGTTAGTCAGTGGGATGAAGCTTTAAAATTAAAAGCGACGTGGTTGTTTTTAAGAAAGCATAAACATTTTGAAAAGGGAACGAACGTAACGTTAGTTCAAAACCAAAATGATGGATCTACAAAAGCGATTTCGTTTGAACGCGGAGTTGATGATTTTACGCAAGCTTGTGGTACAGGCGCAACGGCCGCTGCTTTGTACGTTAAACATAAAGAAAATAAAAAATTGGTTACGATCGCAATGCCTGGTGGACAACTGAGGGTGGATTTAAATCAAGATTCACCGGTTCTGATCGGCGAAGCAGTTGATATCGGCCAAGTGATTGTAAATATATAAAAGGAGTTAGCTATGTCTTCACAATTTAAAGGTGTTTTCACCGCTCTAATCACACCATTCAAAAATCAAAAGATTGATTACGCAAGTTTAGAAAAGCTAGTTAAGCAGCAGCTTGCTGGTAAAATCGAAGGATTTGTGGTTAACGGCACCACCGCCGAATCGCCAAATCTTAAGGATGAAGATGTCGCCGAGTTATTTAAGAAAATCAAATCATGGACTAAAGGAAATGTTCCTTTAATTCTGGGAACTGGATCAAACTCAACCGAAAAAACAGTAGAGAATACTCGACAAGCTGGTGAAATGGGTGCAGACGCGGCTCTAGTCGTAGTTCCTTACTACAACAAGCCACCGCAACAAGGTTTGTATATGCATTTTAAAACCGTGGCAGAGGCTTCAAAAATTCCAGTTATTTTATACAATGTTCCGGGGCGTACGATCACTAGCCTAGAACCAGAAACAGTATCTAGATTAGCGGAGGTTAAAAATGTTATCGGTATCAAAGAGGCTACTGGTAATATGGAAATCGAAAGAAAAATTATTGAAAAAACTCACAAAGATTTTGTGATGCTCTCTGGTGACGACGGCACCTATGCAGAGTTCCTAAAAAACAAAGGCCACGGGGTGATTTCAGTGGCGACGCACGTAATTCCAGAAGCGTTTGTTAACATCACAAATTTTGCAAGAAAAGGTCAGCATGTTGAAGCCGAAGCATTATTAAAAAAATACAAGACACTGATCGACTTATTGTTTATCGAAGCCAATCCAATCCCAGTTAAGCGCGCGATGCAATTCATGGGTATTATCGAATCAGCGGAATTACGGTTACCTCTTGTAGAGATGTCGCCAGAAGGAAGCGAAAAATTAAAAGCGGAAATGAAAAACCTAGGTTTAGTTTAGTATGAAGCAATTAAAAGTCGGTGTTGTTGGTGCGTCTGGAAAAATGGGTAAAGAACTTCGTCATGTTATTTGCGAAGCTGGGTTTATTCCTTTTTTAGGAATGTATAATTCCAAAAAACCAGAAGGTTTTGAACACACAGCGAACTCTTGGGCCGATAAAAAAGCGGAAGAGGTAGATTTGTGGATCGATTTCTCGCTGCCAGAAGCATTTGATCAAGCCATCAAGGCGATGGCAAAATTTAAGAAGCCGATCGTTTCAGGAACAACAGGAATTTCGGTTGCACAGAAAGAACTTTTGAAAGAAGCATCTGCTCAAGCGCCCATATTGTGGTCATCGAACATGAGCGTTGGTGTTGCGTTCGTAAATAAAATCCTTAGCCAGTTCAAAGACATCAAAGATTTCGATTTCCAAATTGAAGAACTGCATCACAAACATAAAAAAGATGCTCCAAGTGGGACCGCGAAAACGATGCAGGAAAATTTAGAAGCTGCGGTCGGAAAAAAAGTTCCGCCTACGCTAAGTATTCGTGGCGGCGGAATTTTTGGTGTTCACCGTATTTGGGCCATGTCCGATCAAGAAGTGATTACTGTTGAACATCAGGCGCTGAATCGTCGAGTTTTTGCCGAAGGTGCGCTTAAAGCTGGATTATCGATATTAAATAAGGGACCTGGCCTTTATTCTATGAAAGATATATTCTAGAATAGATTCATGAATGTTTGTCTTTTCGCCTTTCGATTTAAGGTAAGTACAAAGGAAGAACGGATTATCCGTATTCTTGGTGATTTTCACAGATTGTTTAGAATTAAAAACATTTCGTCAGTTTATAAAAAAACAAGCGATGAAGCAACGACCAGGCTTGATGAAGAGATGTCGTTTGCAATCACTACTGAAACTGCTTTGAATGTCGAAAATTTACTTGCAGCCAAGACGGCACTGCAAGGTTCCGACTTTAAAGTCGATCTTTTGGTGTATAACAATGAAATTCAATGGACTCCCGAGCTTCCACTGCCGTCGCCGCTTCTACATTTTGATCCGTTAGTGTTACACTGTTGTGCTGAAATCGCACCGGCGTATGTTCATCCGATCTTAAAAGAAGATCTGAAGACATTAGATATCAATAATATCCGGACTGACTTCGAGTTTCTGTTCCAAGGCAAAATATATATTGATCAACTTACCTAACCGTTCTTAAATAATTAAGAATGTATAAATTTTTGTTCCTTAGCCTGCTTATTTCACTCGTTGTCGGTTGTGCCGGTCCTGGTACTTATATTCATGAATCAGACATAAGTCTTACCGAGTCGCGTAAAGCTTTAGTAAAATTGTATGGTGAGCCCAGAAGTATTTCCCAAAATGGACGCGAATTTTTGACAAACTACATGGACAAAAAAGGTCGTATATTGGAATCAGCGAAGAAAGCAAAAGAACGACGCTATGCTCATATCAAAATCCTGGGCGAACGTCGACCTTATGACATCCTTGTGAATGTTGTCGTTCAAACCCAAGTCGATGGCAACTACGAGACTTTAGACGATGATGAAGCTTTATCTAAACAGCTTGCGGTTGAAATAAAAAAAGAACTCCTCAAAAGTCTCGAAAACCGCAATATCATTGACGATTTCAACGCGTTTTAACATCCTATAAGAGTAGATGAAGATACTTCGAATCGTTCTGCAAATTACTACGTTCGCTTTTACTTTTGGTTATCCATCAAAAATGGATAATCACGTGAATATTTTTTTAAGTAAAAAAGTTTCCATCACTGTGAATAAAAGTCATCCATCTTATGTAGCGTACGATGCCGTGAATATCAAACGCACCATCGAACTGAGTAAGCAACCGATGCGTGTTATCCAATTATCCACAGATGCTGCTGCGAATAGGCAAGATGAACAAGAAATGCTTAATCACTTTCATCCGTTGGCTAAAAAAATGGTGTTAAATCCCATAGTCATCAAAAAAGATGTCGAAGTATTTAACACCCAGGCAATAAACGAAAATTATATTCGACACACCAATCTTGAAGATAACACCGGCAAACTAAATCAAAACATTTCTCCTTGGGATCAGAAAAATTGGGTTGCAGAATTTAAACCATATTTTAGAAAGAAAGTTCAAGAAGGAACGTTTTCCGCAAATTGGACTCAAGCAGCCAGCGACAAGAACTTGAACGCGGGTTCTGTGAATGTTGGGACTGCGCCAAAGAAAACAAAAGAAACTTTTGTTACGTTTGGACCGGCATCTTCGCCAGCAGGTAATTCGAAAAATTTTGAACCTCAACGAAAACTAGCTGCAGAAAAAGAGGTATCTGAAAAAGCTGTCTATGCAAGTGCTACGGCTACTTACGACGACGGCCCATCCGCAAATAGAATTGTTGGCATTTTTGAAATTCAAAAAGGTCTTTTGTATTCTAATGAAGATCGCATCGAAATTCGTCGATATGAAGAAGGTGTATTTCGCGAAAAAGGTTCAATTAATTTACATGATTCTACCTACGAAATTTTTCCAAATGATTTCAAGGGATTTTTGTTAGGACGAATGATTGATAAGTATGGAAAAATTAAGGGTGAAGGTGTTGTACGCGTTTCTGACTCCTTACCTAAACAAAAAGGCACATATCAAGGCCCTAAAATTACTTTAGTGGTTAAATCTGATGTCGGCGGTCGTGCCGTTAGCTCATATAATATAAATGGTAAAAATCCACTTTCTCAGCCAGCCAAAGCATCCATCTTTCAAGGCCAAGTGGAAAAACCTGTGGGCAAAGACGGACTGATTAAATTTGATAATGTCGTTAAAAACTCACCAACTAACATAGTCATAGAAAGTAAAGGTCACTTTGCATCTCAACAAATCATATTGGCGGGCGAGAATTTTTCAACGGAACTAATTCCTGAAAAAATGGGTACGGCTTTAAAACAAATCGTGTCTGATTTAAGACAACAAAACCTGAATGATCCAAATTTATCTGTTATTTTAGGAAAAGTAAGTTTTGATGGCCAGCCGGTATCTGGTGTCAGTTTAAAAATAGAAAACGAAAACGAAATTGAACCAATCTATTTTAATTCCCTGATGTTGCCAGATAGTAGATTAACAACGACATCGGAAAATGGTTATTACGCATTTATTGTTGATGGTGGCGAGATGCTGACCTTGATGGCTTACCGAGGGGATAAATATTTCGGGCACATCAACACGGTGGTCAGCCCAGGTATGACTTCATTTGCTGAAATCAAGAATACAATTAAAACAGAATCAGTCGAAATCAAAGTGTACGACCCGTTTTCAGGAATGCCTGAATTTTCTGATGTCAGTTTGCAAGGTCAGCAAGAAACAATTACGATTGAAAAAGGTATAGGCGAAGCACAGCTACCTTATTTAGGGCGCTGGAGTTTTCTATATTCGAACCCAATCGATAAATACGTACCGGCTCATTACACTTACGTAGAAAATTCTGACTATATATATGTGCCATTGGTTAGCAAAGAATGGGTAACTTATCTTTTTTCAAATGCTAAATTAACATTCTATCCCGGCAGTAACTTAGTTATTGGCTTCGTGATCGATGAAGATTTTGAGGTGGATATTCCAGGTTTAGACCAAATTAAAAACCATATCGTCTATTTTGACTATTCGGGAAAGCCGACAAGTCGAGGAACGCAAGGCGGAGGGTTTGTTCTTTATAATTTACCAGAAGGTGTTTACGAACCTCTAGTTTTCGGAACTCATTCACAGAAAATCTATTCACGAATTGCGCCTCTTAAATCAGGCGATGTCTTTATATTTACGTATAAACTTGATGGCTCCCTGTAGTTGTTCTTAATAACTAGTTTTTGTATGGAACATTCATAGCTAAAAATTGACGTATCCCTTTGTATAGACGAATGTTTTTGCAAACACCACTTAGGTTTAAAAAGATTTTATTAACCGAAATGAGAATGCGCGCACTCTTAAAAAAAGCGGACAAAGGATGTCTAGACTAATAGCGAGTAAGGAAAAGGAATGTGGCCAGTTGACATTATGTCTCGTAGCTGAAAATCTTTATCTGTAAATAGAAAAATAAATTTTGGAGGTACCATGGTTAAGTTCTGGTATGGCGCTATTTGCGCATCAGTCTTATTTGTCGGCGCATATTTTATGTTTGGTATGCAAGTAAAAGGCAATCATTCAGTTGGAGATGTGCCTGCGGTTGAGCAACCAGCTAATCCTATCGAGGGCTTATCACGTGTTCCTAATAGCGACGGTGATCACGAAGCCAAACTGAATGCATTTATCTACAACATCAAAACAAAAGAGGATGTAGACAAAGCGATTACTGGTATCAACGAATATGAAAAAGCTAACCCTACAAGTACGGCCGCGCAAATTTATAAAAACTTTGTCGCACCCGTTAGGCTTTTCAAAGGTATGGCCTGGAGACTGCGTTTCCTAGTAGAACCTGTCGATGCTGCCTACATCGCATCGATTTCATACTTGCGGGCATTTAAGCGCAATAGCGATCGTCGCGCTCCACATATCGATGCACTATTTGCTTACGTAACGGAGCCAAATCCGGGTGAAAATATTGAAGGTCAAACAGGTTTGTTTAAAACAGCGGGTGACCTTCAAGATTTTATGGCGACAAAAGTGGCCGTAGCAGTTAAAGCGCAAAACGAAGCGTACAAAAAGATTTTGATTAGCCATGGCGACAACAATGCACCGCTATTTAACTTTGATGCTGGTTTAGTGTTAGGCGAAAGCGAAGTTAAAAATACTGCTTCGCAAACAATGCGTTGGAGAAAGTTCATGCCAGGTCACCTAAAAGGATTGATGGCAAATATGTACGAGCGCATGGGATTAGGCTTGTACGTCGCAAGTTATGATTTAGAAGCGCTTCAGTATTTCATGAACACATTAACAGCACGTTCGTTGGTAGCTAAAAAAAGCACAGTTGATGCAAAAACTAAAGTCGGTAATTTAGTAACAACGGTATTCGATGTTCATCTTCAATCCCCTAAGGAAGTGAGTGAATTACTTGCCTCAATGGGTAAAGATGGCGCTAAATCAGCCAAAGGAAGATTCTTAACTCTTCGCCCGGCAGCTAAATCTGGTAAGTATTTGAACGAATCATTATCAATGATCCGCAATGCTATTAACTACCGAATTGAAGCCCACAAAGACATGGAAGCATTGGCAAACAAAGGTAACCAAAAAGAATACTTTGCGAATGCTGACTTCCTAACGTCGCGTCCGGCAATCACATTGGCAGCATTAGAAAAACGTAAAAAACTATTATTTTCAAACGGACCAACTGAATTCAAAGATCGCGTGGATAATTCGGCTTTTGAAGTAAATATCTCAGCTATGTTCAATCCAAACAATCCCTACGTGAATGATCTTAAAAAATTGTACCCAGCACCTAATCAGTTTGCAGCGACGAAAGAAACCGACGGTGGTCCTCGTGAAACATTTAAATGGAACTACGATTACGGAACTCCGCAAGCTTGGCCAGATGTCACTTTCGGTGGCGTTCTACCTAATACAAACAGCCCGGCTGATTACAAAAAGAAACTAGTTAGTATTTCGCGAGATGCTTCGACTCCAGCATTAACGTATTGGTTACGTCTATTTATGTAACCCTAAGAAGTCCTCGAATATACTTCGAGGACTTGTCTTGAACGTACGAGAAATTCTTTAGAGCTCGCTCCCCATCAAAAAATTCATTTTGATTGTACTTAAATTCCACAATTTTTAGGTCGTCGGGCTCTTCATTCCAAATGATCGAATGGACCGCTTTATGTAAAATTCGCTCATCTAAAGTTAGCCGCACTCTCTCATTCGCAGAAATAAAGTACGAACGGTAGTAGCGATTATATAAACTAGGAACTAAGTGTGACAAAGATTCCTGCAGTTGTGCTGGAGCTGTGGTGTGCTTCATAATATCGATCAAAGATATATTCTTATCTAAGTGAATATCATAGGAAACCGGAAACGAGAGCTTAGTTCCAACGGTTCCTTCTTTTTTTTTAATTTCTAGCACGGGGTTGGTGATTTTTTCAAAATCGCCATACCAGCGCAGGCGCACCTTAGCGCGTTGAGGGTAGCCATAAATGTGGTCGTGGAAACAATCTAAATCTAGGGTATCAAAATACAGGTTATTCACCGTTCTGGGTGTAAAAAGAGGACGGAACATTAATGGATTTAAGTGAATTTCATTTAGTAGATTAGAGACAGACGAATCTTTTACAACGATTTTAGTTTCATAGCGCCAGATATCACTCATAAAACTCCCGAAGGTTCACGGGTAAAAAGTGGGAAATGGATAAATTTCCGTCATTGTCCTTTTGGTAATAGACTGAAACCTCGGTGACCCATTTGCCTTTATTGTCTATATTACTTTCGTCAATAATCTTTTTCCATTTACCAGAAACCGACTTAAAGTCTTTGTCATTTAGTGCTTCGGCAATAGTGAGGGAATCAAGATCGTCATTATTTGGAAGATCTATTTTAAAATACGAATGGCGATGAAGTCCGTTTGTTTTCAAATTTACAAGCTGAGTATCATGACTGTCTTTGATAACTCCGGACGCTAGCTGAGTGGTAAGGTCAACATAGGATTTTGCCGCCTTAGTCGGTGATAGCAGCATAAACGGATTTGTATCTTCCTCTGACGTAATAAAGTAACTTAACAAATCGCGACTGACATCGCTTAAAGGCTCGGGCATGGAACTGATTTTTATTGGAATAGATTTCTGGCCAAGTAGAATTTTAGCATTCAATTCAGAAATGTCCATCAAAGGTGTGTTGAATTCGTTTTCTGATTTAGCAAAGTATTCTAATTTTCTTTGCGTAATAAAGTCTAATGACAAATTGTAGTCGCGATCTTCTGGCATATTTGAAGAAATAGCTAAGCCAATATAGGCAGTTAAGGAAAACAAAACTAGGCAAGCTAACCACCCGCCCGAGTATTTGCGAAGTTGAGCCCTATGTTTCAATCAAATAATCCCTGATATTCCATCATGTTAATGTTCCAGTCGGGAATTTGCTTTCTCAAATTATCACGGAGGGATTGCACGTTGGCTATATCTTTGAATTCAACCAGGAATGATAGTTCGGATGCGCCCGCATTTTCTGACACACGCTTTAAATTCCAACGAACGGAATGTTGAGGCAATAACTCTGAAACAACTTTCAGGGGTGTTTCTGTTGATTTGCTTGAAGTTAAAAGTAAATGCATGCTAGTCGATCCAGCCCACTTAAATTGGCGCATGCGGAAAATAATAAATCCAGCCAGAATGATAAAAAATCCGATCAACGTGATTTTCTTTTGATCAGCCCCCATTCCCAAACCGACGGCAATGGAAATGAATAAAAATGATAGTTCTTCAGGATCTTTGATCGCTGTTCTAAATCGAACGATGGACAGCGCGCCGACCAACCCCAGAGAAAGTGCTAAGGACGACTTTACGACTGTGATCACCAGCATAGTGGCCATCGCTGTTAAAATAAAATTTGTCGCAAACACCGAGCGATTAGAGTGAGACTTGCCAAACTTTGAGTACGCCCATGCCAATAGCGTTCCCATGATCCCCGTAATACCAAGTCCGATGATGAATTGTCCCAGATCAACTTGCGGTACCTGATTTGTTAAATAGTCCTCAAAAGTTCTTACAGCGCTCATCTTTAGGTCCTTTCTGCAGATACCCGCAAAGATAAATTTTTAGTCATTCTCTTAGAATATAATAAAGCTGGCAAGACAAACATATCTCCGCAAAGCCCAAGGATCAAAGAAAGCACTAGGATCAAGGCCACTTGCGAGAACATCAGAATATCTGTTAGAAAAAATGTCGGCATTGTTAAAGTAAAAATGAACGTGGTGCTAACCAATGAAACCGAAGTTTCTTGCAGGGAGTAAGAGATCGCTTCGTTTAGGTCGCCAGTTGCGCGTAATTTTTTTAGCAAGTAGTAAATGAAATGGGTCGTATCATCGACAGCGATCCCGAAAATAATCGCCACAAGAACGATTAGATTATAATCCACCGTCATATCCATCATCTTCATCAAGCCACCTACCGCAACAAGGGGCAGGATATTCGGAATTAATGCCAGTAAGGACCAGCGCAGGGATTTAAAAAAGAATAAGAAGCACAAAAAAATTCCGACGAAATCCAACAGAAATGATTTTATAAAACCAGAAAAAATAGAGTTAAAAATATTGCTTCGGATAGTAGAAAATCCTTCCACTGAAGATTCAAAAACAGAGGCGTATTCAGGTTTTTGATAAATGGTACGTATTTTATCTTGGGTTTCTACTAACGTTTTCGAATCTAATGTTTTTAAATAAACAGTCATTCTGACTTCGTTGTGCGCGAGCGGATACGTTCCGTCTAGGACATTGAAATCTTCAAAAAGACTAAAGATATCATAGAGGTCTTTATCGGAATTAAAACCCGCAGACGCGGACTTTGTTGGATATGATTCACGTATGTATTCTTGAAAATTGCCCAAAGATTTAATATGCGCGACGGAATCAATTTGCGAAATCTCTTTTTGCAGGCTTAATAAACTATTTTCAACTTCCGGTTTTAAAAAATCGTCGCGATTTTTAGTTAATATGACGTCAACGGAACCGGTGAAGTGAAAATATTTATCCATGGCTACAATGGCTTGGCTCAACGGATGAGTAGGGACAAACTTAGTATATAAATTGTCGCCGGCTTCAAGTTTAGAGCTCAAGTATCCGAACCCGACGATCACGATGAAGAATATAACAATGATGGCTGTTCGAAATCGACGAACCCAGTCCATTAACGGAATGCCTTCAAATTTTAAAAGCGATTCCCCTATTTCTAATTCTAAATCAAAAAGCGATACCAGACATGGAATCAATTTGAATGTTAACAGGAAACAAATCGCAACACCAAAGGCGCAATAGATCCCGAAATTTTTTATAGGCGGAATATCTGAAACCACTAATGACAACAGGCCCACCCAAGTAGTCACCGCACACATAAAACAAGGGTCCCAGATATGTCCGATGGCTTCTTTAAATTTGTCTGGCAAGGTGGCCGCTTTTGATTTCGACACGGCTGAAAATAAATGCACTATATCGGCGGTCGAGATAATAAAAATAAACAGAAGCGCGAAACTGGAAAAGGGATTGATGCTGCCTTCAATTCCGATGATTAAACCAACCGTCGCTACGTACGATAGGCCCATCACATATAATGAAAGCAAACATACCTTCCATGATCGGAACAATGCGAACAAAAGAGAAATGATTATGAATAACACTAACGGAAGAATTTTGACTTGGCTTTTAATAATTTCTTTTACGAAATAGTCGCGCGCAATTTCAGTTCCGATCAAGTGCACCTTTAAATCAGGATAATTTTTCTCTGTTAGACCTTTGATAAAATTAAGGCTAGCGATAACTTGCTTGATTTGCTTAGGAGATAAATCGTTATGAATATTCACATAGATTAAAGAAGCCTTTTCGTCGGGGCTTAAATAGCTATAACGAAAAACGGGACTGTTTTGCAAAAGATCACGGCCTTTTTCTGATAAGGCCTTGTTTTCGAAAAACGTTTTCAAAAATAATTTATCGCCATCCATTTTTACGTATTCGACTTCATTAAGAGATCGAATGGTATTTAGGTAATCGACTTTCTTAATTCTTTCGGCAGTCTCAAAAATGATATTGTAGAAATCGGGACGTGTTGGAAATGGTGTGGGTGATTCAATCAATAAATAGGCGTCATTTTCGTCATTATATTTTTCTAAATGCTGCTTATATTTTATGAGTGTTGGATCATTCGGATCTAAAACGCTGATAATATTATAAGGTTTGATATTCTTAACGACGATAATGCCGGTGACTACAACAAGCAGGATGCTTAAGGCGACAATAAGTCGACGTAGATGTACCTTCAACTGATTATCCATTCCGCCGCTATCCAAAGCAGGCGTGCACCCAGCAATGTCTTAATCAGACTTCCGTAGCGGATTTTTGTATTGTCAAATGGCGTGCGTGACCATTTGTACATTTGTACAACACCGAGCAGGAAAAACATGTTAAATCCAAAAAACAAAATCATTGAACTAAAGCCTGCCTGTTTCGGAAAAAACAGAATCTGGGTTAAATCTGTGATAACAAGGCCCGCAATCAAAAGTGCTGCCCCTACTTTAAGCGCTCGAGTAGGTCCTAATAATGTTGTGAAATTGCGCCCGACAGCATAGGTATCGCTCGCTTTAAGTTGAAATATTTGTGTTGCGGGATAAGATCCAGCTACCGTGATAGTGAATGAAATCGCAAATAGAACAGTCGCCACATCCGGAAGACTGTCGCTAAAAGTCGCTCCCATCATAACGCCAACAAAACCGCAACCAAGTGCATTTATCAAATTATCGATAACGCCAACTTCTTTTCCCCGCCAAGTAAAACCCGGAAGTTTTACCGAATACAACACAGATAGTACCAAGGAAAGTGCCGCCATCGTCATCGCCCATTGGCCAAATTGGGAACTTAAAACTACGGCTAGAAACATTAAAATAATTCCAAAGTGACCCAAGTACTTTGGTTTCTCTGGTGGGTTTTCTAGGAAATTCAAAGGCCCGTTGTCGTTATCGAAGTGCGTGTTCAATGCACACGTTCCGCCGAAAAGTAGGACACTATAAATAAAAAATAAACTCAGTAGTTCAATCGCGATCGATACATGAGCACCTTTCTGAGGATTTATCGCATATCCTGTGAGCGCAAATGTAAAGCTGGGGATGAATGATTTGGGTCTAAGATGCAGAATATAGTTTTTGATCATTCTTTTTCTTCCTTATGAAAATGACTTGAAGAACTTAAATATTTAGAACGTGTACTGACACCGGCACCCCAAACGTCTGCCATTTTTTTTTCGAGGTCATTTAGTAAAATAGTACCTAGTTTCCTGGGTCGATATTTGTTTTCTATTTCAAGCTCATGGACAACCCATTCATCTTTTTGATGAGTTAAGGCGTCTCGAAATACAGCACGATCGTAAGATGCTTCCATTAACCATATGTTTTCAGGACGAGTTTTAAAAAACTCAGGAACTAGAAATATATTTTTCTCTGAATGCTTGATGAAGTAGGCCTTTGCAAGTGGGCTATTTTTGTCTGTGTAGATATGGTAACGTTGGCGCACAGAATGTCCCCAAACGACGGGGCGCATTTGTCTGGAATCGATACCCAAGTCTCGCATTTTTTGAAAGGGAGCCAGACTAGAATCTTTTTTTCGAGCCATCCATTGAGTGAATTTTCTAGACACTTCTGATCGAGCAGCTTCGTCAGTGATAAATTGGTTTATTAAATCGGTCATCGGGACATTATCGACTTTTTGCTTAGAAAAGTCTTTATATTCAAGTTCCATACGAATTTGTCCGGCTTCGGTCATTTCGCTTTTAATTTGGACCGCATATTCCCATTTGCCCTTTTTCTTTTCCACGCGACGCAGGCGGAAGCTGTGCGATGATCGTCTGATATTCCAATCGGGTGTATCAAAATAAATATCGTAAGTAATGTATTGTGAATGTGGATGAAAAACGAATGGATAAATAAGATTTAGTTTGTCGCCTTCAAGCTTTGTAGGGTCTATGATATATTTGCGCTGTTCTTCAACGCCAGTGCTGGCATGCAATGTCTGACAGGTTATCATTGCTACTAGAAAAATTTTGAAAATTACCATCCAAAACCTCGGAAGCGGCCTTTGTCGTGGAGCAGACCCTGCGGGTAGATCTCTTCGCTGGGTTCTTCGACTAAAAAACCATCTTTTACTATCCAGCGTTCTTGATCGCGATAAGAATACATTCTATTAATTGTAATGGGGTGGGCATCCTCAATTCCAAACACAGATAAAATTTGTTTTCGACGCTCAGCCAGTTTGAAAAGGTAAAGTTCTTGAACGTAACTTGGCCAGCCAGAGTATGACAGACAATCGCGTAAGATTTTTTCGTCAATTTGAGCTATTTGACCGGCCATCCATTGAAGGTCTTCATATTGGGCTGATGTGTAGGTCTTTAAAATCGCATTTACGTGGCCGTTAAATTGAATTTTTCCGTTTTCGATGGAAACTAAATCCCAAGGAAATTCATTGACTAGGCTAGCTTTGATATCACGAGGAAATCGATTTATCTTCACGCCCATGCTGACTCCCAGATCGCTGAACGATCCAATCAGTTTGGTTTCTGATCTTTCATTCATAAATATGGACAGCAAAGTATTTATTTCTTTGATATCCCATACACCTAACCACAACAGCGCTAAAACAGCGCCGCGCAGTTCGCGTCGGTTTATATTGTCAGGATGGCCCGATAACATTCCACCTAGGCGAAGCTCATCTTTGGGACGCGCATCGATGGCGGCTGATTTAAAAGAAACAAAATATTGACCACGAAATGGTCCAAGCTCTGGAAATTTTGAAATTAAAGCCCGATCAATACGACCGACATTCTTAATAAAAGGGCTTAGGTTGATTTGGTATCCGTTATAGATAAATTTTACGAAGTGAGCCACAGAACGTTTTTTCTTGTTCTCTGTTTTCCCAAGGATCAAATTTATTTCCCCTGGCTTCGAGTAATAGGGATAATCTGTGTTAAAACCAAGTGCAGAAAAAATTCGAGATGCAACAGGGTCAGAATTTACCTCGTCGCCCCATTTCATTAGCCACCGACTTCCCGTCGCTAAATCTATGATATGAGCTTTCGGCGCGCTGCCTTTGACTTCAAGTCGATCTAAGCTTGCCCACCGAAAAGAACTTTTAATTCCATGCTCAGCTGCTTTTCTATCAAATTCTTTTTCGCGCGGACCAGCTGGTTGCGCCCAAAAGATCGAAGGCTCGATTTCAGTAATTTGCTTAATACTCTCTGGAATTTTGTAGCGCAGAAAAAAAGAACTGAATTGATGACTCGCGCCCATCATCATTATGTCAAAAATCCCAAGTCCTTCATCAAATTTAAATTTCTGAATCCAAGAATCACGAATGTATTTTAAATCTAAAAACAGCGCCGTTGAGCTGGGATCATCTATCTTGCCTTCATCCAAAGCTTCTTCCAGAGCCTCACAATTTCTACGAACGTGAATCAACAACTGATCCTTACGTTTTTCTATTTTGTAACCGTCGATTTCTTTAGAGGAATCGTTTGTGAGTTCGTTACAAAGCGATCTAATTTCTGCAATGGAATTCGACGCTAAACAAAACGCTGGCGCCGCGCAGACCAAAAGACCCAGGATAAATTTGGATACCATTTAGGTCCTCGATTTTCCTTTGTAGTCAAATATTTCATGATGACCAATGTAAGAATAACTTAGGAAAATAATTACGAAGCACGCATGTAGATACCAAGGCAAATCACCGAAACCGCGGTATTGAAAAAAGAATCCCCAAATAAAAGTGATCGCTGTTCCTGCGTGGATGCAAATCCACATTCCAAGGTGCACTATTGTTTCAAATTCTGTACAACGCGGTAAATGCCAGAACATTTCATCTAAAGTTTCATGCAAAGTTCTAGTGACCCAGCAGCCAATAAAAAGCGGCAACGCGATCCAGGGAACCCAGGCCATCAAAAGCAAGCTAAACATCAAACCGTAACTAGCATAGAGAATCATTCTGTGCGTACGAAGCTCACCATCGGAGATATCTTTTTTCCAAATTTGTAAATGAGTCTTATGATCAGTGTACCAAAGGACACCAAATATAAGACCAAAGATGATCATACCTAAAGCGAAATAAAGGGCGGGAACGTCGTTGAGTTTGTTTAAAATATCCATAGTTGAGTCATTCTACCCACAAATACTAAGCTGCAGGCAAGAATATTAAACTGCTGCAACAAGATTGAGGACATATTTTTTCTGCGTATGACTTCAATAAGGCCAAAACGATAAATAACAATTAAAACCCACATTAGCCAAAGCGCTTTTAGTTCAGGAACTAGAATAGATCCCAAATACAAAGTGGCCGCACTTAGCAGATTGATACCGTGTAGCGCATAGGCCGTTTTTTCCACACCTAATACAATAGGAAACGTGGCAACTTTATTCCGGCGGTCTTCTTCAATATCGTCTAAGTCACGGATAACACTGCCAATAGTTACTTGTAAGGTGAAAAAAAGAAACGTTACAAAAACAGATTCTAGCGAAAAGTGATCAGAACCTAGGAAAACAAGTAATCCCCAACCGACACCAATTAAAAAGTTTTTTAAAATGAAGAAAGATTTTAAACGAATGTTAAAATGATCGCGATCATGACGAAATGAATACAGAGTGCCGATGAATAGAATAAGAAGCGCGGAAATAAAACTAGTCCAACCCAGCGTGAAGAAGGTCAAAAATGTGCAGGCAATAGACGAAATTCCAAGCCAGCGAACGCTTGGAATTTTGAAGTAGGCTAGTGTTACTTCACTATCCATAACGTCATCAAATCCATAAACAAAAAGGACCAAGAAAATAGTTGTAATTGTAACGATCAAAAAGTGAGTCAATGTGATATCGGAATTAAAAGTAAACCCCGTCCACGTTACACATAAGGCAGCCAATAATAAATGCTGAATAGATTTACGTTGCCAAGGCCAATTGCTAGGTGGCTTCATTTTTTATCCGTCGTGGAACAGCACCAACTGCGTGGATCAGATGCGCTAACTCCATGCGCATGTATCGCGACAACCAAAGAAAACTCAAAAATAAAGCATAAATATATATGTAAGGCTTCTTTGGAACCCGGGCAAAACTGAATGTCTTGCGTTTGTAGTTAATTTTCGTCGTGATTCCAAGTTCCTTACGTTTATGGTAAAGAGACAGCATTCGTTCTCTAAACCATTTGTAAAAGGGACGAATGATCGGATTAAATCGCGCTGGGTATTTTAAAAGTTTTGGAAATAAAATACTTGGATGGATGACGAACATATAATAGCCAGCAAAATCCAACTGAGTCATCAAACCATATAATTCCTGATCACCCATCAAAGCATAACGCTTTTCATAGAGCAAAATACGGTCTTCGAATGCTTGAGAGAATAGTTTTTCATATCTCAGCCAAGAACGTTCACAGTAATGACCTGTTTTTAAATGATCTAAAATCAAAGGAGCCAACCATAGGCTTTGCTGACTATTAAATTCCATACCTGGACTAAATAAAGGATCAACAAACGCAGCTGCGTCGCCGATCAATGCCAAACCTGGTTCGCGGTATTTGCGACTAGTGTATGGTAAATGAGGATAGTGCTTGAAACCAGTTCCTGTTGCCTCTGACGTTAGCTCACCTAAACTAGGATGATTTTTTACAAATTGGAAAAAGAAATCCTTCGGGTGCAGTCCGTTTGTTTTCAGAATTCTTTGATCATAGACAATACCGATACTGACTGTATTATCAGATAAAGGAATGGTCCAAACCCAATAACCTTCACCCATAAAATGAGTAGTGGCATAGTGACGATCACCGATACACCATTTATCCCAGTGAACTGATTTATGACCGTCGATACTTGAAATTTTTTTTACATTTTCAAAATGCGCCCAAGACGAGGCTGTCATTAATTGGTTAGCCGGCATTCGCCAGTTCCACTTTTTAGAAACGATACCTTGGCGACCGGAAGAATCCACTAACCATGTTGTGCGCAGAGTTTTAATTTCTTCGCCCATTTTTACAGTTACTTGTGAATTAAAGGCCGAATAATTGAAATCCATCACATGAGCCGGTCTTATAACCTCAGCACCCAGTTCTTTAGCGTATTCCAGAAGATCATTATCAAATGTCGAACGATTTACTTGAAACCCATTGGCTTCAGATAAGATTGACGGACTTGAATAGTCGCTGGCATCCGTGATTTTCTTTGTAGCCTCGTCATGGAAAATAAAACGCAGGCCCGTTTTTCTTTGTTGTCTTTTTAGAATGTGATCAACATTGAATCGATTAAAGAAAATAGCCGTGACGTCACTGAAGCTCTCCCCTACTTTTTTAGGGAATTCAGTTGATGTCTCGATCATGGCAACGCGAGTTTCCGGTCTTTGGCGAAGAATATTAATGACCAGAATGCTAGCGGCCATGCCCGCACCCATAGTTATGATGTCGTATTTTTCAGAATTATCCATTTCCTACCAAAAATCTTTGCATATGGACTTTGGGCAAACAACACAAATTTTATTAAATCATAAATATATTCGGTGTTTGTCCTTACTCGTCCAGTGTCATTTGTTAATGTTTAGACGCACACCCTATCAGACACTTGGCTTGGCATAAGTGGTTAAAATAAAAGGTTAAGTTTCAGACAAAATTTAGAATTGTTCAAACCATTGACGGAAAAACTCCCCGCGAGTTTCAAAGCTTGTAAATTCATCCTGACTAACTCCCCCGGGACTAAATAACACAACAGAGTCTATTCCTAGTTTTTCGGCGTTTAAGTTTCTTAGAAGTAAATCTAGAGTCTGAAACTCAGGAGCTAAAGAGCCTAATGTCTGTTTGATGGTGGATCCGTGTTCGCCGAAAAAATAGAGGTTAATACTAGGATCAGAAACCGATGATTTGAGTTCGATCCAAGGAAGTTTTTTATCTCGGCCACCCAGTAATAAATTAATTTTCAGATTAGGAAAGGACTCCTTCGTAGCGTCAATAGCTGCTTTTACACTGTCGATAGTTGTGGCTTTGCTGTCATTGATGAAAATCACATTCTTTTTTAAGCCCAGATTTTCCAGACGATGCGATAAGCCTCGAAAAGACTTAATTCCCTTGAAATAAGACGCTGGGAAACTGCATTCGATACCTAATGTCGCTGCCATGGCCAAGTTGTCCTGATTGTGTTTACCTATTAGATCTGCTTTTTCCAACTCGTATGCCTTAAGATCGCTGTTTTCAGCACACGACCATTTCAATTTTTCCGATGATTTGCCCCGAGTGAAAGTTTTTAAATCGCCGCCATGTTCATTTAAAAACATTTTGTTTTTAGTGCGGTTTAAAAGAGTCCACTTTGTTTCATAGTATTCGTTTAACGAATTATACCGCTCCAGATGATTCGGTGACAAAAATGTCACTAAACTATAATCGACAGATAATTTTTCTACGTTTTCTAATTGATAGCTTGAAAGCTCAAGTACTATCCATTGCGCTTTTTTACTGGGATCTTTGTAAATAGACAGTGCGTATTCGCAAAAGGGAATACCTAAGTTACCACCTACAAAAACATGGGGATCAAATGTTTGAATACCCGCACCGATGATACTTGTCGTGGTGCTCTTTCCCAGTGATCCCGTGACGCCGATAATTTTTTCTGTCGTCACTTGGCTGAGAGCTAAATTAATTTCGCTTGTAATAACAACGCCTTGATCACGCCATTTTTGTATGAACTTTTTTTGTAACGGCACTCCGGGGGAAATCACCGCAGTTTTGATATTTGTAAGGGTGTATAATTCTGCCTCTGTTTTGTACTGGGCGTCTGGTTTGTTTTCATCAAAAGTTAAAATGTCTTTTTCTTGAAAACCAGATTCAAGTAGTAGTTTCTTTGCAGCAATTCCACTGCGGGCTAGGCCAACGATGATAACTGGAGGTTGTATTTGAGTTTTCAAATTAAACGACATACAGTTTATTTATGACGACTGAAGATTTCAGTAAAGCAAATTATACAGCTATTATCAGTGACTTGCATTTATGCGAGGCTGAACCGGTACATCCTAAATACCCATTGTGGAAAAAATTTAAAACAAAAGAATTTTTCTTTGACGATGAATTCGAAGGTTTTTTGAAATTAATCTCGTCTCTAGCCAATGGAGACCGCATTGAGCTGGTGTTAAATGGTGACATTTTCGATTTCGACTCGGTCACGTCCTACCCTAAAGACGCTGTTTACAAGATTTCCTGGCTAGAAAAAATTCGTGGAATGAAACCTCGTGAAGAACGCTCTTTATATAAAATCGATAGAATTATAGATGACCACCCGTTATTTTTTTCGGCCTTAAGTGAATTCATCAAAGCTGGCAACAGAGTCATTTTCATTATGGGAAATCACGATGTAGAATTGCATTATAAATCGGTACAAAAAGCGATTTTGAATTCCTTACGATTGACTCCTGATTTGGAAAGCCGGGTACGATTTAACGAATGGTTTTATATTTCTAATCAAGACACGTTGATTGAGCACGGTAATCAGTATGATCCTTATTGCATCTACGACGACCCGATAAATCCGTTCGTAAAAGGCTATAATTATTACTATTTGAAATTGCCGTTCGGAAATCTGGCTTCTCGTTACATCATGAATGGGATGGGCTTTTTTAATCCACATTTTGATTCCAATTACATTATGGGAGTCAAAGAGTATATTCGAATATTTTTTAAGTACATGTTGAAAGCTCAGCCATTTCTAGTGGTTTCTTGGTTTGTGGGTTCCGTTTGGACTTTGTTTTACACCGTGAAAGATCAGTTTGCTGAACCTTTGAAAAATCCACTTAAAACAGAAGAACGGGTAAATGAAATTGCAACTAAAGCCAACGCTACGCCAAGACAAGTTCGCGAGTTAAAGGAACTATTTGTCGATAACTCTAGCCGTGATCCGATGTTGATCATGAAAGAGCTTTGGCTTGATCGTGCGTTCTTAATCGTATTTAGTTTTTATTTGGTTTATTTATTATTTTCGATTTTAAAAAGTATCTTTGATATTTCTCTGTTTTGGGGATTGATTCCGTTAGTTTTTCTGTTTCCGTTTTTTCTGTTTTATTCAAAATCTATTGTTTCACACGTTTCAGGATACAAAGAACCGGATGAAAAAATCTTAGCCGTTGCTGGTCATATCAGCGCGGTATCCCGCATTGTATTTGGGCATACGCATATCCCGCGCCACGAAATGATTGGTGGAATTGAGCACTTAAATTCTGGGACGTGGTCGCCGGGATACCTTGATATTGAATGCACTAAGCCGATCGATCTAAAGAACTTCGTGTGGATTTCACCTTCGGATCAAGAGGGCAAGCGCAATGCAGAATTAGTTAAGTACAAAAATTTGCACGGCGTCAAATAAGAAAACTTTTGTCCAGCTCAAATATAGTGTGCAACCATCAAATCTCATTGAAATAACTGGAGGCTAGAAATGGCAGACATTCTTGTAGTGACAAGCAAAATTAAAAAAATCATCAAAGAAAAAGGTGATATGAACACTTCAGCAGCGACTATAGAAGTATTAAGCAAAGCTGTTGAGCGTCTTTGCATGAAAGGTATCGAAAGTGCGAAAGCGGACGGTCGTAAGACTGTTATGGATCGCGATATCATCATCGACCACATCTAATTCATTTTAGATTCGTATCGAGATAAACCTAAGATTTAGAGTTTATTAGGGCCTTTGATAAAAGGGCCCTATTTTTTTGCTTTAATCATGGTCGCTGTATTCAGCGCTATATTAAGTGGAAACGGCAAGCCGCCCGGAAAGTAGTCGGCCAGTGCGCTAACATGAAAAGCCACTTCCTCGTTCGATCTTAGATTCGGAAAGATAGCCTTGTAGCTATCTACATCCCATTCCAATGGTCTTTTCTTATCATCAAACTTCGTCGGCATAAAATTTTTCAAGTCTGGATTTGGATTGTCAAAAAGTGCCGCTAAATTCACTAACACCACTTTGCCTTTAAATGCTATCTGATGATTTCCTAGAAACGCGTTGCTTAATTTTGTCTGAGTTGAATCCAGTCTAATTGAAACCGCGATATACATTTTGTACCACTCATAAGAGTATTTGAGCCATTTTTTCGACTCTCTACCAATACTAAGCAATGAAAAATAATCTTTCATGGCCGAACGAATTTCAAAATCAGAATTATTAAATGTAACGATATTTGGGCCAGCTTTTGAAGATCCTTCGATGACTGTTTTAGAATCAGCCGTTTTGCGAATACCAAAAAGATCGCTGTATTTGTAAGCAGCCTGATACCCTAATTTCGCGCTGATAAGAGAAAGATTTTTTAGGGCCACAAGTGGTGTCACAGTTTTGTTGCTGGAACATGAGAATGTGCACTCGGTTTTGTAAGTGCCTTGTTTTAAGTCGTAAACTATCTGAGACGCTAAATTAACTCTTGAAATGAATTCCTTTTCTAGATGATATTGAACATCATTCGGAGAAATTGTTTTACGTTTACTTTTTTCAACTGAATCGTTTAAATAGCTATTGATAACGCTATTTTTTTTCCATGCAGACGTGTCCATCCCCGTTGCTAGTGTAAGGAAATCGGTACCCAACATACCGATTGAATTTTGATTTAACATCGTGTTGTAAGCACGGAATGGCTTTAGAAGTAAAAGTTCTGCAGCTAGAACTCTTTCTACTTCTGCAACGGCCTTGTAGTTTTTTTCAATATTTGCGATCAACACTTCTAGTTCATCTGGGGTTTTTACTTTTGCAAAATCTTTTTCTAAAGAATTGGCCTCGGCAGATATGTTACGATCAGCGGTAGGAACGCTATCAAACAATGCTAATTCTGCCGGCGGAAACCAATCGTCCTTTGGACCGGAAGAATCAGTAGATTCGATAGCAACGACGCTTTCTTTTTTCTGCGAATGCGTGCAGCTGATGATTAATAAACAAGACGTTAAAATGTAGATTAAAAATCGAAACATGGCAGCCCCTATGTATAAGGAACTTCTCGGTTTTCAATTAGACCGTCGCCAGACGACTAAGGTCCATTTTCAATCATCTTCAGGACCTCGTCCCAACCGATCACAGTGACGCCTAAATTCGTTGCTTTATCCAACTTAGATCCAGGGTCATCACCGACGACAAGGAAATTAAGCTTACTAGAAACACCGCTTAGTAATTTACCGCCATTTTCTTGAATTTGGGCCTGAGCTTTATCTCGTGCGATAGGTAGAGTTCCCGTAATGAGAAAACTTTTCCCGCTTAAGGGTCCAGAGGTATTTACCTTGGCTTCTGCAACGCTGATTCCGGCCGCGATTAATGCTTTTACCTGACCGCGATTCGTTGTGCTGGATAACCAAGTTAAAACAGATTGCGCTACTTTTTCGCCAATCTCTGGAACCTTCATCAATTCTTCTTCATTCGCATCAACAAAACGTTCTACGTTTAAAAAATGATCAGCCAAATGTTTCGCGGTTGTTTCGCCAATATAACGAATTCCAAGTGCATAAATAAATCGCGCCAAAGTAGTTTTCTTGCTTTGCTCGATAGATTTTAAAATGTTGTCTGCTGATTTTTCACCTTGTCGATCTAGATTTAATAAGTCGGATTTTTTCAACACATAAAAGTCCGCAAATGATTTTACAAGATTACTATCTACAAAAGTTTCTATCCAGCGATCGCCCATTTTTTCAATATTCATCGCGCGTCGACTGGCAAAATGTTTTAATGATTCTTTTAAAATCGCCGGACATTCTGGATTTATACAGCGAATGACGGCTTCATCTGGATTTTCGTGAAGCTCGCTATTGCAACCGGGGCAGTGGGTTGGCAGTTTATATGGCTTTGATTTTTTATCGCGTTTTTCAGGAATTGATTTCACAATTTCAGGAATAACGTCACCCGCGCGTTGGATAACGACGGTGTCGCCTACGCGAATATCTTTGCGATCGATTTCTTCCTGATTATGCAGCGTCGCGTACGTTACCGTAACACCGCCAACCTTCACTGGCTTCATCAACGCTACTGGGGTAATGGCGCCGGTACGGCCGACTTGGCAAAAAATTTCTTCAACGATTGTTTCAACTGTGTCGGGTTTAAATTTAGCGGCTGTTGCCCACCGCGGACTTTTTGCGACCATTCCTAATTCTTCTTGAGTTTTAATTGAATTTACTTTGACCACCAGACCGTCGATATCGAATGGAAGTTTGCTCTTCGTATGTTCAAGCTCGTTGTAGTATTCTACCACCGCTTGAATATTTGTACATTTACGTGTGGCCAGAGCGTATGTCGGAATTCCTAACGTTTTAAATTTTTCATACACATCAGATTGGCTAGAAAAGCTAATTCCATTAACTTCGCCCAAATTATAACCGAAAAATTTCAAAGGGCGTGACGCCGTAATTTTTGAATCTAGCTGGCGAATCGATCCCGCCGCGGCATTGCGAGGATTCGCAAATGTCGGCAGACCTTCTTTTTCTTGGAACTCATTTAACGATTTGAAGTCTTCTTTTGTGATCAAAACTTCGCCGCGAACTTCAAGTAGCTTCGGAGGGTTTTTTGAATTTAACCTAAGCGGAATGGATTTAATCGTTTTTACGTTAACGGTAACATCTTCACCTGTGATACCGTCTCCGCGAGTCAGTGCTTTAACAAGAATGCCATTCTCGTATATCAATTCCATCGACAGACCGTCGAATTTTGGCTCGCAAAAATATTCAAATTCAGATTCGATTTTTAAGAAATTTTGAATGCGTTGATCGAAGTCCAGCAAATCTTCTGGATCATAACTATTTGCTAAAGACAGCATCGGAATGCGATGTGTTCCCTTGGTAAATATAGGCAGGACTGCGCCGCCGATTCGGTGGGTGGGTGAACTGGCCGTCAGCCAATTCGGATGGCGTAGTTCAATTTCTTTAAGAGCCGAGAAAAAATCGTCATATTCTTTATCAGAAACCAGAGGTTTATCTAACGTATGATAGTTGTAATCCAGCTGATGGACCCAGTCGATAAGCAGGTGATAATCCTCTTCAGTGATCTCCATGAGACTAGTTCGTACTTTATTGAATATTTTTTCCGCAGATTTTTTTTGGTCCTTAACAGAAGACATAAAATATTTAGACTTCATTTTTCGCTTCAAGGCAAGCTTTTGAAACGGACTGCTGACTTGCTTGATCTAACGAAAGACGTTATGCTTGGCAAGCAATCGGAGATTTGAATTGAAGGCAAAATTAAATTGGAAAATAGGTTTGGTTTTAGGTGTCGTCGGTCTTGGCGCCTTGACGTTTTTTTCGCTGCAAAAGCCATTTGTTCCTGCCCCATATTCCAGTTACAAACCCGTTTGGTCAACCTCGGATCTAAGCCGATTACAGGCAGGAATCGATAAAAAAGAAAAAACATTTCCCAATTTAAAGCGTGATAATGAAAAAAAGATTGGGTTTCACAATGGGCCTCAGCCCACAGAGTATTCCTTCATTTATATGCCGGGATTTTCGGCGACTCGTAAGGAAATTTTTCCGGTAGTTGAAAGCCTGGCAAAGCAGTTTTCGGCCAACTATTTTTTAACTCGCTTTCCGGCTCATGGTGAATCGGCGATGGATTACAAAAATTTAAAAGCTCAGGATCTATTCGACACGGGTCATGAAGCGATCGAGATAGCGCCGAAGCTGGGAAAAAAGAAGATCTTTGTAGGCACATCGACAGGGGCTGCGATTTTGTCGTCCGCCTTAGTCCAAGACTTGGATATTGATGCGGCAGTTTTCGTATCCCCTGCGTTTGCGGTTTATCCGGCGAATTCTTGGTTGCTGAGCACTCGTATTGGGCCTATTCTAAATAAAATTTTAATAGATGAAGTTCGATCTTGGACACCAAGAAACCCGGTAATGGAACAATATTGGAATACGTCTTATCACCGCAATAGTCTTATTGCACTGCTACAGAGCGTAGAGTATGTTCGCAGTCTTGATTTTTCGTTGATCAAGAAACCAGTTTTAGTTTTATTCACTAAAAACGATGATGTGGTGGTTGTGGATGCGATTTTATCAAAATTTGCAGAAATTAAACATCCTCATAAACGTTTGGTAGAAATTCCCGCGTCTAGTCATGTGCTAGCTGGAGAATTTACCTCGCCGGAAACGACTGAAATTGTGATCAAAGAGATCCATGATTGGATTCAGTCCCTGGACCTTTAAAAAACAACAGATCGTTGAACTCAAAACTAAAGTGTCCTAAGCTATTAGCAGCCTAAACTAGGAGTTTACTTTGGACGCTGAAACGCTAAAAAAAATGGCCCACTTAAGTCGACTTGAGCTTTCTGAAGCTGAGTCTAATCAACTTGGTAAAGACTTGGGTAAAGTTCTAAATTTTTTCAATCAAATTGCGGAAGTAAATACGAAAGGTGTTGAGCCCATGGTAACACCGGTTGAGATCGAAACTTTTCTACGCGAAGATGAAAAGAATAATGAAATCACAACCGAAGAAATCATGGCGAATGCGCCATCGCGTGCCGGAAATTTATTTAAAGTTCCTCCTGTCGTATAGGATTTAAAATGGACATATTAAAATCATCTCTAAAAGAAATCAGCTCCGCTGTTCGAGCAAAGAAAGTTTCGGTTAAAGAAGTCGCAGAATTTTATATGAAACGCGCAGCCACTCATAATCCGAAACTAAATGCCTATATCACAATGAATGATCAGGTTCTTGAGCAAGCTAAAGAAATCGATTCCAAAATTGCTAAGGGCGAAGATTTATCCTCGAAAAAATTATTGGGTGTTCCATTCGGCATCAAAGACATGCTTTGCACGAAAGGTCTTAAGACTACGGCTGCTTCAAAAATCCTAGAGAACTTTGTTCCGCCTTATGATGCCACGGTTGTTAGTCGTATTAAATCGAACGGTGGCTTAATTTTAGGAAAATTAAATCAAGATGAATTTGCAATGGGAAGTTCGAATGAAACCTCATTCTATGGTTTATGTCGCAACCCATGGGATTTAGATCGCGTTCCGGGCGGATCTAGCGGTGGCTCGGCAGCCGCTCAGTCAGCGGGTTTGGCCGCAGCGACAATCGGAACAGACACCGGTGGCTCAATCAGACAGCCAGCCAGTTATTGCGGTGTTGTGGGTGTAAAGCCAACGTATGGTCGTGTCTCGCGATACGGAATCATTGCGTATGCATCTAGTTTAGATCAAGCGGGTCCTATGGTTAATTCCGTGGAAGATGCGGCGTTGGTGTTAGAAAGCATTTGTGGTTTTGATCAAATGGATTCAACGACCTCTCAACGTAAAGATATTCAATTCAGCCAAAACATTAACAAATCAGTTAAGGGTTTGAAGATTGGAGTGCTGAAAGAATTTTTCTCGGACCAATTAGATTCCGACGTTAAAAAAGCGCTTGAGCTATCAATTGAAAATTTAAAAAAACAGGGCGCCGACATAGTCGAAGTTTCAATTCCGTTAACTAAACATGCGGTTCCGATATACTACTTGATCGCTTCCAGCGAAGCGTCTTCTAATTTATCTCGTTATGATGGCGTGAAGTATGGGTATCGTCATGACTTTAAAGATTTATCAAGCGTCAGCCTGGATTCTTTTTATTCAAAAACTCGCGGTGATGGTTTTGGTTCTGAAGTGAAACGAAGAATCATCATGGGTACGTATTGTTTATCCAGCGGTTACTATGAAGCGTATTATGGAAAAGCCTCTCAAGTTCGTAGGATGCTGAAAGCACAGTTCAGTGATGTATTTAAATCGTGTGATGCTTTGATTTCACCGGTATCAACGACTCCGGCGTTTAAAATTGGTGAACGCATTGATGATGCCCTAGCAATGTATTTGAATGATATCTTTACGGTATCTACAAATTTAGCGGGAATTCCGGGAATGAGTATTCCGTATTCACTGAGCCAAAAGAATTTACCAATTGGTATTCAGTTAATGTGTAAAGATTTTGATGAGCAGAAAATGTTAAACATTGCGGCCGCCTTAGAAGAGACGTCGTCAGTTCGCGGTGCTCTACCAAAGGGGTTTGCATAATGGCTTACGAAATTCGCGGCTTTGAAGCCACTATTGGTATTGAAATCCATGTTCAGCTAAACACTAAGAGCAAAATATTTTCTTCTGACGGAACTGAATTTTCAGCCGGCGATAACGAAAATATTTCGACAGTCAGCGCGGGGCTTCCCGGCTCGCTACCCGTTTTAAACAAGAAGGTCGTAGACTTAGCGATTAAAACAGGTTTGGCTTTAGGATGTAATATTCGCCAAAAATCTATTTTTGCGCGCAAAAATTATTTCTATCCTGATTTACCTAAAGGTTATCAGATTTCCCAATACGAAGAGCCGATCTGCGAGCATGGTTCGATCATGCTTAAAATGCCTGATTATGAAAAGAAAATCAGCATTACACGCGCGCATTTGGAAGAAGATGCGGGTAAGTCCACACATCATGGGGACGTGACCCTTCTTAACTACAATCGTGCGGGTGTGCCGTTACTTGAAATCGTATCTGGTCCTGATTTAAGTTCGCCTCAAGAGGCCGCCGAATATGGTAAAATCATGCGCCAGATTGTTCGCTACCTTGATGTGTGTGATGGAAACCTAGAAGAAGGATCTTTGCGCTGTGATTGTAACGTCAGCGTAAAGCGTATCGGCGAAAAAAAATTAGGAACCAAAGTTGAATTAAAAAATATCAATTCCTTCCGCTTTATTGAAAAGGCTGTCGAATATGAAATCGATCGCCAGATTGATGCGGTCGAAAGAAACGAGAAGATCATTCAAGAAACTCGTTTGTATGATTCGGACAAAAACAGAACGTATTCCATGCGCGTAAAAGAAGATGCGCAAGACTATCGCTATTTCCCTGATCCTGATCTGCTACCGATCATTATTCCAGATAAACAAATTGCCGATATCAAAGCCACTCTTCCTGAATTGCCACAGGCTCGCCAAGCTCGTTTCGTGAGTCAAATGGGCCTGCCGGCATATGATGCCGACGTGTTAACGGAAGAAAAAGACATCGCTGATTTCTTTGAATCTGTGGCGAAAGCTTGTAACAATCCCAAAGCAGCCTCAAACTGGATTATGACGGAAGTGATGCGCGAAATGAAAGAATCGCACATAACGATCGGACAATCAAAAATGACGCCGGCTTTATTAGCAGAGCTAATCACATTGATCGACAAACAAGTAATCTCGGGAAAAATTGCGAAGACTATTTTCCCGGATATTTGGCAGACAGGTAAAAATCCACAAAAATTAGTGGATGAAAAAGGTCTGGGTCAAATTAGTGATGATTCGGTGATTGAAAAAATAATCGATGGCGTTTTAAAAGATAATGAAAAGAACGTGGCGGAATATCGTTCAGGGAAAACAAAAGTTTTTGGATTCTTCGTGGGTCAGATCATGAAATTATCTAAAGGCCAGGCTAATCCTGATAAAGTAAATGAAATCTTGAAAAAGAAATTGGAACAAGGATGAGCCGCAAGATAGCCACGATCGACATTGGATCGAATTCGTTTTTGTTGTTGTTATGTCATGCGAATGAAAATGGAATCACATCGATTGAAAAAGATGTCGTAGAGATCGTTCGTCTTGGGCAAGGCCTTGCAACCAATAAAAAATTTCTGCCGGAAGCATTGCTGCGGGCAGAAACTACGTTGAAAAAGTTTAAAGCCATGATCGATGATTTTCGACCAGATGTTATCCTGCCTAAGGCAACTGCGGCTGCTCGTATCGCTGAAAATCGCCAAGATTTGCTAAATATTGGAAAGAAGCTTGGTCTGGATATCGAAACGATTCCGGGCGAACAAGAAGCCAAAGTGACCTATCAAGGTGTCTTTTGGGGTCAGAAGACCGACGAATCTGGATATAACCTATTAATAGATATCGGCGGGGGCTCAACGGAACTGATCGTCGGTAAAGGGTCTCGAATTGAATACAGTATTAGCATTCCTTTTGGTGCTGTACTGTTAACGGAGAAGCTAATTAAAAATCATCCTGTCACATTAGATGATGAAAAAGCTTTACTCGAAGTTATTGAATCCGGAATTGCGCCCGCGATTAAAGCTATTTCTAAATTTCCAATTAAAACGGTACTGGCGGTTGCAGGAACACCGACGACTTTGGCCCAAATTATTTTGGGTGGATACGACGATAAAAAAATTAACGGGTATTCTTTAGCATCAGAAAAATTGTTGGATCTAGAGAACAATTTAAAAATCAGGTCGGTCGAGCAGCGAATTCAGGAACTAGGCGTTCCTAAAGGCCGTGCGGATATATTATATTCCGGCGCCCTGTTGCTTAGAAAAATAATTGAAGCCGTCAATTTGAAATCCGTGACAGTTTCCACACGCGGTGTTCGTCACGGCATCGTCGCAGACTATTTTTTAAGTCGGCATTAAAAAGAAAGGTATACGCATGAAATTTCTTTCGTCATTAATAGTTGTGTTTTTAGTATGCTTATCGATACAAAGTTTCGCAGATGGTCCCAAGTTTAAAAAAGGGACTATTCAAATCAACTCAAAAACTATCAAAGCAGAATTTGCTATTTCAGATGCCGAACAACAACACGGGTTAATGAATCGGACGGAAATCCCAGATGATTTTGGGATGTTGTTTGTATTTGAAGACGAGGACTATAGATCATTCTGGATGAAAAACACATTTGTTAATTTATCAATCGCCTACATCGGTGCGAATAAGAAAATTTTAGAAATTATCGATATGGAAGCTTCAAAAAGTTCCTTAGATGCCAATCCCAAAACGTACCCAAGCAGTGCCAAAGCGAAGTATGCTCTTGAGGTAAAACAGGGTTGGTTTGCTAAGAACAAGATAAAAGTCGGTGATTCAATTAAGAAGATCAACATCAAATAGCTCAACAAAGTAGCTGGTTTAGCTGATCTTTAGCACAGATTTCCTGGTCCGAAGAATTGATTCTAGGCTGTAAGTCTAGAAAGAAAAAAATTTCTGGAGTCCTGTACCTATAAAAGAATTGATTGTCTATGCCGATGTGCTTAAATAAAAAGTGAAACTTTAAAGAAAACGTTGGTTTCGAATATAGATCAAGGATGAAATATATGAAAAAAATATTATTGATTCTCCTAGCTTCCACTGCACTTGTGATTTCGAGTGTTCGATGTACATCAAGTGACACTAGCGGAGAAACAGGTGACCAAATTGCCTCTGAAGGTGGCGAAAACCCAGAGTCAGTCTCTCCTGAAGCTTCGGTTGGAGATGCAACTGGTGAAGTCGGCTCAGCTGAAACTTTATCAGAAGGGAATCTAGCAGATCCGAATCTAGCAGATCCGAATGCAGCAACTGATCCGTCTCTGGATCCAAATGCAGTAGCCGGCGGGACAGACACAGCTCAAGTCACCGATCCAAACCAACAAGCTTTGGACGCTAACGGAAATCCAGTTGATCCAGGTTTACAAACTCAGTCAACGCCTCCTGCTGAAACTCAGCCAGCGCCAACAGCTACAGATACTTTAGCGACCAACCCACCTACTGAAACAGTCCCAGCGCCAGCCGTAACTGAAACAGCTCCGGTAGTTGCGGAAGTTCCAAAAGCTCCGCCGCCTCCAGAATATCAAAAAATGAAAACTGAGCCTTGGAAGTCTGCTGACGGTAAAAATTTAAATACAGTATATTTCGCTCGTAAAGGTGACACAGTAAAATCAATCTCTGAAAAATTATTCGGAGATGCAACTCATGTAAAAGAACTTAAGAAAAATAATCCGGTTCTAAAAAACAGAGAAGCTAAAGTTGGCGATAAAATTTACTACACGTCGACAACTCGTCCAGATGATAGCTCTAAGATCATTACATACTACGAAGACAAAGGGATCCAGCCTCAAGTTTATACGGCTAAAGAAGGCGATAAAGTTAAGAACGTAGCGAAAGAGCTTTTAGGCTCATCCGATGGTTGGAAAGAACTTTACGGTTCTAATTCATTTGAATCTAGAAAAACATTGGATCCTGGCACGGAAGTTAAGTATTGGAAAGACGATGCAGAGGCAGCAGCCCCTGCAGTAGCTAAAAACGATTTACCTCCTCCGCCACCGGCAGAGACAGCTCCGCCACCGCCAGTGGAAACAGCGGCAACACCGCCACCTCCACCGCCGGACATGGGAACTCCTCCGCCACCTCCACCGGATATGGCAGAAACTCCACCGCCGCCACCGCCGGACATGGGAACTCCTCCGCCACCTCCACCGGATATGGCAGGAACTCCACCGCCGCCACCGCCAGACATGGGAACTCCGCCACCTCCACCGGATATGGCAGGAACCCCTCCACCTCCACCACCAGATATGCAGGGTGCTGCGGGAACTACGAAAGACCCAGCGAGTGAACAGGGTGATGCTTCAACAATTGCGGGAATGGACCAAGAAACAATCATGATCGTGGGTATTGGTGCCGCAGCGTTGTTACTAGCAGTTATTTTCATTGTGAAGAGAAAAAACAAACAAAGACAAGAGTTTGAACAAGCAATGAACGAAACACAAGTAGGTTAACTCCTACTTGTTCTGACTTTGAAAATATGGGCCTTGAATACTTGGGCGCAAAAATGAAAAAGCTTCTGAAAACAGAAGCTTTTTTTATTTGTTCTTAATGAAAAGAAAAAGTCTTAGCCGACTTTCTTAAGAATTTTGTCTAATACATCACGACGATCAGTTCGTTGAGCTTCAACGAAGTAAATAAGATCATCTACGATTTGCACGTCGCGGTTATTAACCGGCATAAATCTTAAACCACAGCCAACAGAATTGGCCCAAACCACAGTAGCTTGAATTTTTCTTTCACGTCCTGCTACTTCAAAGAAGACCACTAGTTTATCATTTGGTTTTAAAGCAGAAGCCTCACCATGTTCTAAGAATGCGCCAGTTAAGCTAATGTTTCTTAGATTTCCTTTAGAGTTTTCGCGGGAATAGTTCTTCTTAAAAGAAACAGGAAGTAACAATTGTGTTCTGGGTGCTGGAATGTTGTTTGAATCCACGTATTGCTCCTTTATTTACAATTAGATACTCGGAAATTCTGGAGAAAAACTTTACAAAAGTTTCTTAAAACAATTGTGGACAAAGGGTTTCAAGGAAGTTTGGCTTGTTTGATTTGATTCTCAATGTTGCCAGGACTTTCGTTGTGAAAAACAACAAACGCGCAAATAAAACGAGGACCCAAAGGTGTTCTGCGGGAACCCCAGACCTATCTAAATCTAGGATCAAATCGTGGCTAAGGCATGTTTTTTAAAAACCCAGTGATTACTGCTGGTTATAAAATTTTAAGATAGACCGAGTTCTCGTTTTGAGACGATAAATTTAAATGGAATGGGGATTTCGTATTGACAAAAGTCGAGTTTACGTTAAACTGAGGGAGTATTTGTTCTAAATACCCTTGGTTTAAACAACCTCACAATAATTCTCTTAAAGGTTCATTAATAAATTAATTTAAAAATCAATTTAGATAAAAAAATCCTAGAAGAATTTCGTATGTCAGTTGTTTTATAGCCAGCCAAATAACTATAAGGAGTCGTGTTTGTCGGATTCAAAGAACACTAGTGACAAATCAGTTGAGGTCGTAAAAAAAAGAGGTCGTGCAAAACCAGCCGACGAGGGAAAAAAAGCTAAGTCTGACGACGGCGGATCAGAAGCCAGCGTACAAGAAAGCGCCCCAACGCCTACCCCACTAGCGCCCGAAGCGGCCGCTTCTAAAGAGACAACACCAACTGAATCAACTCCAGCCGTAGCTGCAAGTACTGAAGGCGCAGCCACAGCACCAAGTTCAGCGACATCAACAGAATCCAGACCGCAGCAAAATCAAGACAATAGAAGCGGCGGAAGCAATAATAACAAGCAACGCTACGACAACAACCGCAACAACTACTATAAAAACAATAATAGCGGCGGCGGTAGCCACAAACAGAATTATCAAAACAATAGAAACCGTAATGATCGCGGTGATAGAAATGACCGTTATGATCGTAACAACCGTAACGACAGAAACGATCGATATGACAACGACAGAAATGATTTAAGAGACCAAAGAGAACAATATCAACAAAGACAGGCTCAGAAAAGCCAAGTTCATAGTGATGACGTGAACCCAAATCCAGAAGACATCCACTTAAAGAATCAGGGTCTGGATGGAGCTGAAGTCGACATCACAGGAATCAACCTAACGGATGAAGAAAAAAGCTGGCTTTCATCAAAAGATTTAAAAACAAAAAATATCCAAGAACTAACGGGTTTAGCGCTGAAATTAAAAATTGAAAATGCAGCAGGTCTTCGTCGCCAGGATATGATCTTTGAAATTCTTAAACGCTCGGCTAAATTGGGCGTAGATATTTACGGATCAGGCGTTCTGGAAATCCTACCGGATGGTTATGGATTTTTAAGGTCTCCTGACTACAACTACCTACCAGGACCGGATGATATTTACGTATCTCCGTCACAAATTCGTCGCTTTGGTTTAAGAACGGGTGACACGGTAACTGGTACAGTACGTCCGCCAAAAGAGGGCGAACGATATTTCGCATTATTAAAAGTTGATACGCTTAACTTTGAAAATACTGAAAATGGTAAAGATAAAATCTTATTCGACAACTTAACACCACTTTACCCTCAAGAGCGTCTTAAGCTTGAGCATGGCCCAGCTGAATACACAACTCGCGTTGTGGATTTGATGAGCCCATTAGGTAAAGGCCAACGTGCCCTGATCGTGGCACCACCACGCACTGGTAAAACGGTATTATTACAAAATATCGCAAATGCAATTACGACTAACCATCCGGAAGTTAAATTAATCGTATTATTGATCGACGAGCGTCCGGAAGAAGTAACCGATATGCAACGAACGGTAAAAGGCGAAGTCGTTTCATCGACTTTCGATGAACCACCGACTCGTCACGTTCAAGTTGCTGACATGGTTTTAGAAAAAGCAAAACGTTTAGTTGAACACAAGCATGACGTAGTCATCTTGCTGGATTCTATCACTCGTCTTGCACGCGCCTATAATACAGTAGTTCCACCATCGGGAAAAATCTTATCGGGCGGTGTGGACTCAAATGCTCTACACAAACCAAAACGATTCTTTGGTGCGGCTAGAAATATCGAAGAGGGCGGATCTTTAACTATTATCGCAACAGCGCTAGTAGACACGGGTTCAAGAATGGATGAGGTTATTTTCGAGGAATTTAAAGGAACTGGTAATTCAGAGATCCACCTTGATCGTAAGCTTATGGAAAAACGTATTTTCCCTTGCATGGACATCAATAAATCAGGAACTCGTAAAGAGGACTTACTTGTTGAACAAAAAGATCTTCAACGTCTATGGATCTTGAGAAAAGTTCTGGCGCCAATGAATCCAGTCGATGCAATGGAATTCTTGTTAGACAAAGTTTCAGCGACGAAGTCGAACAGTGCATTCCTAACAAGCATGAGCGGCGGCTAATAAATAATTTAAATAGTTCTAACAAGGAAGAGCGGTACAAAATACCGCTCTTTTTTTTATTTAATCGTCGTAGCTAAAATTGCGACTATTTTTTCTAATCCTGTCCTATCCGAATTGGAAAATCGGTTGAATGATGGTGAATCTAAATCAAACACTCCTATTAACTTTCCATCTTTGTTTAATAGTGGAATAACAATTTCAGATTTCGAAGCTGAATCACACACAATGTGACCTGGGAATTTATCGACATCTTCAACGACTACCGTTTTTAAATCAGTCGCGGCTTTTCCGCATACGCCTCTATTTAGCGGTATATAAATACACGCGGGTTTGCCATGAAATGGGCCCAGTACTAGCTGGTTACCGTCGTATAAATAAAAACCCACCCAATTAAGCTCTGGCATTTGATGATAAACTGCCGCTGCGATATTCGCTAAGTTCGGAATTAATTCGGGTACCATCATACCCCGAATTTCTGATGTCAATTCTTTCCAGAATTTATCGGGATTGTTGTAGTTTAGATTTTTGTTGTTGGTCTCAAACACTTCGTTTTGTCCTCAGCTTTGAAATAATTTTCCAAAATGGAGACTTCGTAAAAAGAAGTGATAGAGCACAGGCCGTTGTGATGATGTTAAACGGTACTGAAATAACATACAAAGGCAGTGCTAGCTGTAGGCCGACTGGAATTTGTTGAAGCATATATTCAAAGGAACCGCCGCCGCCTAAGACGCGTCCTGCGGCCATATCGTGGTAGGCCCATAACATCGACGCCGGAATCGACGCTAAAAGAATAGAAACGGGAATAACCAGAATTCCAGTTAAAATGTGCAACCACTTTCTTGAGTCGGAAAAAAACACTTTCCAAGCGGAAGCGATCAAACCAAAACAAATACTCATGATCCACCAATAGGTCGCTGGGTATTCCCAGTGGTAGCTCGGCATTTTATAAAAGCTGCCGTAAGGCTGATTCCCAAAAGTCGTGAATCCCACAAACGGGAAAGAGGTCGATGAGAAATCAAATTCTATAACTTGAACTAACCAATAACAAAGTTGGCCTAAGAAAAAACAAGACAGAGTGTAAATTATGAAAGGCTTTAGAAATTTCATCCCTAAGACTTAACCATAGGGATGCTTTTGAAGCAACGTTTCGAATGAAACTATTTTCGAGCGTCAATAATACGTTTTAATTTTCCAGTGCGACCATTAGTATCTAAATCCGTCATTTGCACAAACTCGATGGCCAATGGATGAATAAGTGTGCCGTCCACCAGTTTTTTAATCATTTCACGTTCTTGATAAATATAGTCTTTGATTTGATTTTGCACGCTTGCCGATGGATTAGCAGCAGCGATTCTAATCACTAATTGATCCTTGTTTTCAAAGTGCACTAGACGCAATTGAAATCCTTTTATGTGGATAACATCGTGGAATGTGTTTAATAAGTGATTCATGTCTTCGTAATAAACGGTTGCAGGACCAACGCGTGCACCTTCGTCCGAGCGGCCCAAAATTTTAAATTTTCTTTGAGATGTCACTGAAGAACTATCAATCCACATGGCTTTATCCCCAACAGGATAGCGAATGATCGGCATGAGCGTTCGAGTTAAATTTGTTAAAAACATTTTACCTGGACGATTTGGCTCAGTTATGACTTCTAAAGTATCTTCATCCAAAATTTCCATCACTGTGTACTCACTAAAAACACGATGTTCCTGAATATCGCATGTTTCATCTACATAACCCAGCAACCCGCCATCTACACTGGCATATCCGATGGACTGAATGTGTACTTTAGGAAAAACTTCCCTAACAAAACTAATTTGGTCAGTATACATGCTTTCGCCGCCAAACAATATTTTTGTCGGTGGATGGAGCTTGTTTGTCTGTGCATATTCAGAGAGCTTCATCATGCTAGTGGGAACGCCGGCCCAAGTAGTGATTTCGAAAGAATTAATAGTTTCTACTATGTGGCTAAAATCTGCCCCGCCACTCAATGGAAAATGAACCACGTCTGAATTTGATTTTTCAATCGATTTAGAAATAAACATAAACGATGCATACAGATCGCCGGCATAAAACATGTTTGCGATTTTTTCACCAGTTTTAAGGCCACCTTTGAGCATGCCTTCCCCGAAAGCAAACGTGAAAAGTTCCCATTCACCCAACGAAAAGAAAGAAAATTTTGGACTGCCAGTGGTGCCGCCACTTTTAAAGACAATTCCGCTTGATTGTGGACCTGTTAAAACTTGATTGCCATTGATCGTGTTAGCTTTCCAAAAAGCCGCACTATCTAAAATAGGTAGCTGAGAAAGCTGCGTAAAAGTTCCTACATCCTTATACAAACTTTTATAATAGGGAGATTGTTTGCGAGCAATGTCGACAAGTTCTTCTACGGAATAGGTTTTCATGTAAATCCCCGATTATCAATGATGTGCAAAAGCTTGCCGCTAGCAGCACTGCGAGACATTTGTTCCGAAGGTACAAGTTCGATTTTAACTTCAAGAACTTTTTCGTAGTTAACAAGTTCATCCAAATCATAATAGGTATCTAAAAACGCCTTGGTTACATCTGTCATGGAACCAAGTCCACGAACACTGAGTGACCGTAGAAATTCTGTTTCATTGGAATCAGATAGAATTTTAACGGTCATTAATTCTTTATTGCCGTGCTTAGCCAGCACTATTTGAAATTCACTTGGAATACCGAGTTTTTCGGATAGCAGAGTTCCGATATGGTTGTAGTTTAAGAAACTACCCGCCGCGCGAAAAATATCTCCGTAACGACCATGTAGTTCAAAGCGTGGTGATTTGCGCCCACAAGGACAATCCGCTTTTACCCATTTCCCTAAATCGCCAACATCGTATCGCAATAAACTTTGATCTTCACGGGAATGAGTAGAGAAAATCAGTCGTCCAAGCTCGTCACCATCAACGGAATGTAAAGAATCGAGTTTCAAAATTTCTAGAAGATGGATGTTATGATGTAGATGATAGGTTTTGTTATCTGAATACGGGCATTGATATCCTAACGGTCCCATATCCACACTGCCGTAACTTGCGGACTTAATCACTTTTACACCGAAATCATTTTTTAACTTTTCTATCTGGGCCATTGAAAATGCCTCGCCGCCGTAGAAAATCTTTTCGATCATACGATCTTGGGTAATCCACTGACGATTGTGTTCTAGTAGCTGCATCAAATACGATGGCATACCCATTAAAACATTTACTTTAAATTTTCGTATAATCTGTCCAACAAAATCATAGTCCATATAAGCTGACATAGGAAACTGAACAGCCTTAAGTTCTTCCATAATAGTGAAGAAACTTAAAAATCCACCGTACAGTCCGCCACCAAAGAACAAATTCATGGTTCTATCTTTACGTGGATCCAAGCCAGCGGCCATTAATCCGTTGGCAGCCGCTTGCATTTGCGTGTGATAGTCTACGTAAGTAAATTGTGAGATTTTAGATACACCAGAGCTGCCGCCGCTTTTAAAATAGAGCTGCGAACTTGGTTGATCAGGAATATTTTGGAAATCCACCTTGTCCATCAACTTATCTGGAAACTGGTCAAAATGAATTTTATTTTCATGCAAATCATTTAACGTCGAAAAAGATTTTAAATTTTCAATTTTTGATTCCAAACTAACACGGCGGACGTATCTGTTTAAGGCAAAATAACCGTCATGTGGTTCCCCCATATAACTATCCTGCATTCCTCCGTTAGATCGAATGCGCGTAACGCCGCAAGAATAAAACAATCGACTAAGTTCAAACAAATCAGACATCGCGCAAGCCAGACCAACTGTTTGCAAGTACTGCTTCATGGGTCTAAATGTCTTCATGATATTTGCCCGTTGAATTGGCTTAACCCAAATCGTTTTATATAACGGAGACGCACGCAACGAAGATCTTGAATCAATCCAAATACGCCATTGACCATGAGTATCTTCAATCGCATCAGTGTAATTCGGTTGAAGTGACTTTTCTGTTTTAACGATAAGTCCCATCTTGGTGATTTCGGCATCTTCCATTTCAGAGGTGTCGTTAGCCGCGTAGTTACTGACAACCGCATTCATAGACTGACCTAATAAAGTCGAAAACGATTTTAAATCGGCAAAGCTGGCATCCTCTAAATAGACGCACTGAGGACTTGAACAAGCCTGTTGATTGAAAACGAAAATGTCATGCACAACTTGTTTTACGGTTTCTAGATTTTGCCATTCTGTTTTCGTTAAATACGAAAAACTAATTTTATGGCCCCAGTCAATAAATCGAGCCGAAGATGGAACACTTTTTCTAATTTCATTGATAGCTTCCTCGCCGCCCCAAGCGACGACTCCATCCGCGTGCGAATAGAGACGTTCAAGCAGTGCTTTTTCTTTTGAACTAATATTAACGACGCACACACGATTTTTCCAACAAGCCGTTTGCGAGAACTTAGAAAACTCGGTGAAAAAGTCTTGAGTAAAAGAGCTGGACTGGTGGCTGAGTTTTAAAATATTCACATTACCTGTCATTAAGCCTTCAAATGCGCTCAGTACAGGAAGAGCGAAATCATTGCCAGATAAAACTTGTACGATCAATCCAAGAGGTTCCCATTTTTCAAAAATATTGCCATCGGCGTTGATACGTTTACTTGTAAACGGGGTTAGGCTGCCTAGTTCATTGCTGATTTTGAACTTGATTTGCTTTTTAGAAATAAAGTCCGCAATAGAATTAATAATTTCTTTAGCGATATCTGAACTAATTCCGTCCTGTACTGTTAGAGTAGCCACTAAACGTGATTGAATTTCAGACTCAGATTTCAACTGTTTTGAAAATGCATCACAAGATTCTACAAATAAATCGAGGTCAAAGTTTTCTATCAAAGCAGATTCGATGCAACTTTCAAGGGTTTCTAACTTACTAATAAGTTCTTCGTGACTAACGGTTTGTCCTTGCCAGAAGTGCGTTCTCATACGAAATCCTTTAGCAATTCAGCCGCAGCTATTGCGCAGCTCTTATTTTTAGAAATTCCTGCGCGCCCTAGAATCTCAAACCAATCCGTTTTTAATCCGCAGGTGCAGGTTTCACCTCTGTGCAAAATAGCGAGATCACCCATCGTAACAGCATTTGCTGGAGCCGATGTGATGTAAGGGGAAATAAATTGTAAAAACCCAGGCTTATCATAACCAACTAAGTTTAAATTTTTTAAGTCACGGATGAGCACTTTAGAATACACCGGAACATGAAACTTATGCTGGCTACACTCGATATAAGGAATGCAGTGCTCAACCGATCCAAATCCGTCGCGTAGACGATGATTAGGAATTCCTAACATTTCTTCGGCAAGTGCGTACAATTCTGATTTCTTAATTTCTTGGTTAGCGTAACCTTTCCAGCCGCCGCCTAGGAAAACCAATGATTCTGGAGACAGCTTTAATGGTCTATATTTTAACTCTTTCATTCGCTGAAGAGTGAAATAGAAAAACGAAGGAAAGCCGAAAATACGAACGGGTAATTCTTCAACTTCATACTCTTGAAGTGTTTTGATGGCGCCAAATATATCAAAATCGTGACCGCCTTTTCCAGTAAGCTTCAAAGTGTAATCTGCACGGTTAACGGGTGCGTATTTAGTCAAATAGTTATCAGTAAATGCTGTTCCTAATTTAGAATCGATCTCAGTTTGATAGGTATAAAGTAAATAGTTGGTTTTCTTACTAGGCGTAATCCATCCGTAATAGTCATAGATAAAATCAACCATTTGCTGAGCACAGCCTAAACTCCATTCGTCAAAAAACATTTGTGATTTTTGTCCCGATGTCCCGGAGGACGTTAAGTTAATGTGAACATTATCATCAGAAACAGACTTAATTGCGTGGTATTTAAAAAACTCGGCCGGGATACTTGGAATAGTGACTAAATCGCCGTCCCATTTGTTAATGTCAAAACCAGAATCTTTTAGAAATTGTCGGTAGAAAGTAGATTTCTCTTGATGCCAACGAATGACTTCTTTCATGGCCTGAACAAATAGAGAATCGTTTTCGGCCGATATCGCGTACGGAGATGTGATTTTACAAAGCCTCTCGACAGATCCTAAAAGCGCGCGACTAGGTGGAAAAAGTTCTTTATTTGTCATCGAATACCCCTAGAACATCTAGATGCATTTGTTTCCACAAATCCACATACTGATCAATATAAGGCTTAAATGATTTCTCGATCTGCATTCCTCTAAAATTCAACGGTTCCATCGAACGCGACATCAACACCAGGTCCATAAACTTACCTTCGTATTCTAGCATGGCCGGGTAAATAGCAGACGGGAGAAAATTTACATCTAATAAGGTTTCAAGAGAAAGTATGCTATCCATCGCCATTAAGATCTCAACGTAAGATACGCCATAATCATGTAACTGCTGCAATAACGGTCGCAGACGTCCTGCCATTGAATAAAATGGCGCCGTCGCTGTGATTAAAGCGCAATAACCATCCGACTTACTTAAGTAGCCGTAGATGTCGACTTCCCCATTTTTAGAAGCCAGTAGCAAATTAGGCTCGTGAAATGGAAAGAAAACATCAAATGGGTCCTTAAATGTTTGCGCGAATCGACGTTTAACGAAATTAGGAGCCAAAATAATTTCGAATTCTAAATGTTCACCACTTGGTTTTGGGCGAACCATTTTTAGCAATCGTGGTGTTGGATGAGGCGATTTGATATATTTTTCGCTAGCTTTAAATATAGGGCCTAGCGCCTCGGGAACTTCCTCGACACGTGCCCGTTTTTTCAAAACTTCTGGATCGTGCTTCGCCATTAAAGTCAGCGTTTCATAATTTGCTAAGCGGTGAGCATTCGGGAAAATTCCAAGTGGTTTAAATTTATTTTTAATAAATACTAGCTGCGGACTTACACTTAAAGTCCGTGTTGTTGCATAGATCGAGTGAACAATTTTATTGTCTTTCATTAAATAGTCGGAACCATGATTAAGTAATATCGAAGCTAGTCCCTTACTTTGATAGTAAGGATGAGTTACAAATCCTTCAGCACGGGCGATTTTAAAAAACGTATCAACCTCAAATACCGCTGAAGCACAAAGAATATTTTTATCAGGGTCGTGAGCCACTAGCCACAAACTATCTTTGTCTTGGATAATTTTCTGCATAGCTGCACGATCAGTTCCCAGCGCAAGTGGATAGTTGCTGCCATAGATAGTAAAATAAAGAGTCAAAAGATCCTGAATATCAGAAACCTTTGCTCGGCGCATAATTAGGCCGCCGTCTATTTTTATAACTTCATCATGCTTCATTTGAAGATCTCCTGACCGAAACGGCGGAATGTAAAATAGGATACCAGTACGAACGCGACCAATAGAATACCGGCTACTCGCCCAATAGAGAAGACGCTGATAGACTGTTGAAATAGTCCAAGCAATGCTAGCGAAAATGGAAGTGCGGCAGTGCTAATTAAATTCACTAAACTCATGACCTGAGGAACTTCTTCTGCTTTAGGTTGTGTTTGCAAAATATTGATAATCAAAACATTAGCTAAGCCTAATGATAATCCCATCACAAACAATGCGACAGAGGATACCTGCAAACTGCTAGCGAAAGTAAAAGAAAGAAACCCAAGGCTTAGAGCAAATAAAAATACCCAAGTCCAAAACAAAGTACGCGATTGAATGGTGATAAAACTTAAAACAGCGCCGCCTAGCAAGATTCCCGTGCCTAACAGTGTTTCTAAAATAGCCAATGAATTAAAAGAGTTTCCAAATAAATCTTTTGCCATAGTCGGCATCAAGACTTGTAGGGGGCTTAATAACAAGTTCATAACTAAAAATACGATAAGCATAACACCAATAATTTTTTTAGTTTGAAATAAGCTAACGGAACCGTCCGTTGCGGCGTATGTACCGCTACCAACTGACTTTAACGACGATTTTGTAACTAAAGAAACCGAGTAGGCCGACGCGATATAACTGACTCCAGAGATAATAAATAGGCCGCTTAGGCCAAAATGATTAAATGCAAACAATCCAAGTACCGGCCCTAAAATAGTGGCGAACGATGTCACAGTAGATAGTTTAGCGGTTAGTTTCTGAACGTCGTCAGATTCTTTGATTTCAACCGCAAGCGATAAAATGGCAGGATTAAAAAATGCGGAGAAAATATTAGAAAGAAAAACAGAAATAAATAAAAGCCATAATACATTATTGCCTTTGGCGGGATCGAGCCAGTGTGGGAAAGCTAACACCAGAACAAACGCACCCACATAAATGGTTCCGCGAGCCAAATCGGAATACAAAACTGTTTTAAGGGCGCTCAATCGACTGATCATCAAACTTGAATGTTTGATTAAAAGCGCGTGAGGTAAACCACCAACGACTAGGTACCAAATTAAAAACTGTTCGCCAAAACTAGAAGTAATAAACCAAATCAGACCCAGTTGAACCATACGATCCGACACTTGTGACAGGGTTTGCCCGACAAGTAACAATAGATCATCAAACTGATTAGAACGTTTAATTACCATAGTATTCATAGATATTTATCCAGGATATAAGGTAGCGAATTTTTAGAATTTGGTTAGTGTTGGTGGTTTAGACACTAACTTTTTCAATCGTCTATGGAAGCTCTTAGGTCGCTTGTCGCAAAGAAAACTAAACGCGAGTTATGGGCTGTCAAAACTTTGTACAGCAAATACTTCAATAGTGAAAATTAGTTTGTCGCATATATAGATGAAAATCTAGATCAAGAAATAGCTTTCCCAAACTTAGGTTACAAATTTTGACCCAGAAATAAATGCCTATTGTGGAATCTGGAAATTTAAAATACAACCGGCTGCATTCTTTAAATTATTTTTTCAACTGGGGTGGTTGCGATGAAATCAGTTTTGATTTTAAGTTTGTCTCTTTTGTTTTTAACGGCATGTAATATTAAAGCCTCGGATAGTTCCGATGATAGTGGTAATTCAGGTGATGCCGGTGCAGCAGTTACGTACGCTACCTACGAAATGATCGAAGGCTGCTCAACAGGCATAAAAAAAATAACGGCAGCCAGTGAGGCTGACCTACAAGTAGCATTTTGTAACATGCTAAAAGATAACTCAGCGAATGGAAATTGCGCTAGCTACCAACGTGAATCAGCTTTTAAAACTATGAAGTGTGAAGGCGCATGGCCACACGTCAGTAGCACAGGATACAATGTTAGCAGCACTCAATCTTATGTGTATCGCGTAAATTCGTGCAACACAGGCTTTCACTATTTCTCGTCCTCAAATTCCGAATTAGGTCAAAAAGCATACTGCCAAGCTTTGCTTAATGATGAACTTAACCAAAACTGCGGTCGTGAAAAACGCCAAGAACAATTCAACGAATCGGGTTGCAAATTATAATTTATAAATGAAAAAGCCTCGAGGTCACTGAGGCTTTGCCTTATTTTATGATTGCAGAGCTTGTTTCTTCAAGCGTTCAGATTTATCTAAGTAGTAATCCCATGATCCGTCATAGATGCTAACCTTGTTTTTATCCACTTCAAAAACGCGGGTCGTAATTTCGCGCAAGAAATAGCGATCATGGCTTACGATTATAACTGTACCTGGGAAATTCTTAACAGCATCAAGTAAAACTTCGCGCGATACGATGTCCAAGTGATTCGTTGGCTCATCCAGAACTAACAAATTCACTGGGCGAGCCAAGATACACGCAAGGACCACACGGCTTTTTTCGCCACCGGATAAAACTGAAATTTTCTTGTCGGCCTCTTCACCTGAAAATTTAAATGCTCCTAGTAGAGTTCGGATCTGGCCCATACCTGCCGTTGGCAAGTGGCTATGAACTTCTTCAACGATCGTGCTGTTGGGATCAAGAACATCCAACGAATTCTGACTGAAATAACCAAGTTCGATGCTGGCTCCGAGTTGCATGCTGCCTTGAGTAGCCTCTGTCTGCCCGGAGATAATTTTTAATAAAGTTGATTTACCCGCACCATTCACTCCCACAACAGCAACCCGATCAAGACGTTTCACTAAACCATTGGCACCAGAAAAAACTAATTTGTCTTTTCCTTCGGGACTTTTCCAAATTTTAGTTAAATTTTCAAACTTAACGACTTCGTCACCACCTCGTGGTGGGACCGGCCATTCAAATTGAATTGCTTTTTCTTCTACTGGGATTTCAATACGGTCAATTTTTTCTAATTTTTTAACTCGCGATTGAACTTGGGCGGCATGAGAGGCGCGAGCGGCAAAGCGAGCTATGAATTCCTCTTCTTTTGCCAGCATGTCCTCTTGGCGTTTGGCCGCTGCAATTAACTGCTCCATGCGAATGGCTTTTTCTTTTTCGTAGTAATCGTAGTTACCAGTATAAACGGTAATTGTTTGAAACGCGACTTCGACAATTTTGTGAACAAGGCGATTCATGAAATCACGATCATGGCTTGTCATTAGGATCGAGCCTTTGAATTGGCGCAGCCATTCTTCTAGCCAAACGATAGATTCTAAATCCAAATGATTCGTGGGCTCGTCCATCAAAAGGACATCAGGGTTTAGCAAAAGGATCTTCGCCAGGGCGATACGCATTTTCCAACCACCGCTGAAACTCTCTGTTGGGCGGTTGTAGTCTTCGGGGCCAATTCCAAGGCCCGTTAGGATTTCCTGTGCGCGCGATTCCAAGTCATAGCCGCCAAGACGTTCAAAATCGGCCTGCATATCCCCGTACTGCTCAAGAACCTTAACCATCTCGTCTTCACCCAAGTCAGGATCAGACAGGCGAGCTTCTAAACGTGCGATTTCTTTTTGTAATTCGCTGATTTTACCAGCAGAGGAGATAACTTCTTGGAGCGCTGTTTTGCCGCCCATTTCCTCGATATTTTGAGAAAAATAGCCAACGACTGTTTTGTCAGATTTGCTGATAGTGCCGCCATCAACACCCTCTTCGCCAACGATAATTCGGAAAACCGTACTTTTACCGGCGCCGTTGGGGCCGACTAAACCGATTTTTTCGCCGGGGTTAATCTGGAAGGAACCGTTCTTATAAAGGACTTTGTTCCCGTACTGCTTGGTAATAGAAGATAAATGGATCATATAAGCTGCTGGTTTTAACCAGATTTTCAAATATTTTCAAAACTTCTTTTTTTTAAAAAAAGGGTCTCGACAGACTGAGTCGCCTATGATAGTCCATAGTACCGATTTAGTAATAAAACCAAGAGGTTCCTAATGAAAAAAGACTTACACCCAAAAGTAAACACAGTTGTGTTCAAAGACATTTCTTGTGATTTCCAGTTCTTGGGCAGCTCAACACTAACTTCTAAAGAAACAGTAAAATGGGAAGATGGTAAAGAGTATCCTTTAATTAAAGTTGAGATTTCTTCAGCTTCTCATCCGTTCTTCACTGGTAAACAACGTTTACTTGATACTGAAGGTCGCGTTGATAAGTTCAAGAAAAAATACGCTACATCTGCTAAGTAGCTTTTTCCAATTTCATATTTTAAGAATGCGATTAGTTTATCTAGTCGCATTTTTTTTTGTACTCCTCTTTATCGGTGAACTCCGATATCATTTTTTATCTCTTCCGAGGAATTTATGTTTTCAAAATTAGATGAAGTTGAATCACGATATGAACAAGTAAATCTTTCATTACAGCGTCCTGATGTGGCTAACGATCAAAAAAAATATCGTGGGCTAATGAAGGAACTAGCCGACTTAGAAAAAGTTGTCGTTCTGTATCGTGATTACAAGAAAAAAACCGCCTCTCTAAAAGAAAACAAAGAATTGCTAACGGCGGAATCAGATAACGAAATGAAAGAAATGTTTCGTGAAGAGATCCGTGATCTTGAAGCCGCAATTCCTGACCTAGAAGCTAAATTGAAATTAGCTTTGATTCCTAAAGATCCAAATGATGATAAAAATATCATTCTAGAGATTCGTGCTGGTGCGGGCGGCGACGAAGCGTCACTTTTTGCGGATGAATTATTCCGCGCGTACGCTCACTATGCCGGTAAGCAGGGCTGGAAAGCAGAACTGATGTCCTATTCACCCGGAAACGTAGGCGGCGCTAAAGAGATTATTGCGTCTATTTCTGGTGATAGTGTATTTAGTAAATTAAAATATGAGAGTGGTGTTCATCGTGTACAGCGTGTTCCTGAAACGGAAGGCGCTGGCCGAGTTCACACATCGACGATCACTGTTGCCGTCATTCCTGAAGTAGAAGAAGTCGAAGTTAAGATTGATATGAAAGATATCCGTATCGACGTTATGCGCGCATCGGGTGCTGGTGGTCAGTCGGTCAATAGAACTGAATCGGCGGTACGTTTGCATCACGAACCATCTGGTATTATCGTACATTGCCAAGAAGGAAAATCGCAGACTTCGAATAAAGAAAAAGCCTTCAAGATCCTATATTCAAAATTACAAATGTTAGAAGACCAAAAAGTTCTTAAGGAAGCCAGCGACGCGCGATTAGAGCAAATTGGAACAGGTGATCGTTCAGAACGTATTCGTACTTATAACTTTCCACAAACTCGTGTGACAGATCATAGAATTGGTTTGACCACTCATGCTCTGAATGAAATCATGGCTGGGGACATTAGCATTCTAGTGGATTCACTAGTGGCACATTACCAAGCAGAAGCACTTAAAAAACAAACGAGTTAAACTATGACCATCAAAGAAGTTCTGGATAAAACCATAACTTTTTTTAAAGCCAAGGGATTTCAGTCTGCCCGTCTAGATGCGGAAATCCTACTTGCGCATGGTTTAGGGTTAGAACGTTTGCAGCTGTACCTAAAATTCGATCAACCACTGAAAGAACCTGAATTAGAAAAATTACGTGAACTAGTTAAGCGACGTACAACTGGCGAGCCGATTGCGTATATTTTGGGAAAAAAAGAATTCTATAAAAACAGTTTTGTGGTGAACAAATCTGTTCTGATTCCGCGACCAGAAACAGAAACTTTGGTGGAAATGGCGGCGGAATTCATTGAGAGCAAAGAATCTAGAGAAGGTCTTCAGATTTTAGATATCGGCGGTGGTTCAGGCTGTATTGGAATTTCGCTTGCGAAAGAATTTCCTCAAATAAAAGTGACCATCATTGAAAAATCAAAAGACGCTGCGGACGTGATCAGGGAAAACATGGCATTAAATCAGGTCAGCAACGTAACAGTATACAATTTGGATGCAAATGATATCGATAACTTCGTTCAGCAGCACCCTAGCGGTAAACCTGCATTCGATTTGATTGTATCAAACCCTCCTTATATTGATGTCGAAGATAAAGAAGTGGAAGAGAATGTTAGAAAGTTTGAACCGCAAGAGGCATTATTTGCAGAAGATCGGGGTTATGTTTTTTTAAAGAATTGGGCAAAAATATATTCATCTTTGTTAAATGAAGATGGCATGATGATTTTTGAAATGGGATACACGCAAGGTGAAACTATTTTAGAACATTTAACAAAACTGAATATTTTTAAATCTGTAAAAATCAAAAAGGACTTAGCTGCAATGGATCGCTTCATTGCGATGGCTAAATAGGTGACCTATGGACAGAATGGCAGTCTCTGGTGGACAAGTATTAAACGGCCGGGTGAAAGCAAGTGGCGCAAAAAACTCGGCTCTTAAATTGTTATTTTCTACAATCCTTGCTGAAGGAACCCACCAATTTAAAAACGTACCGGAACTAAAAGATATTGAATCTACATCAGCGTTACTGGAAAGTCTTGGTATCCAGTGCGAACGCAAAGGTGAAGATTTTTTAGTTCATTCAAAAAAATTAAACAGCTTACAAGCTAGCTACGATTTAGTTAGAAAAATGCGCGCCAGCATTTTGTGTCTTGGCCCGATGTTAACTAAATATGGCGAAGCTGTTGTTTCATTACCAGGTGGTTGTGCTATTGGTTCACGCCCCATCGATTTGCATTTAGATGGTATGCGTGCGCTCGGTGCAGAAATTGAATTAAAAGAAGGTTTTGTTCACGCGAAAGCTAAGCGCCTAAAAGGTGCGACGTTTTTGTTTGAAAACGTAACTGTTGGTGGAACGGAAAATATGATGATGGCCGCAGCACTAGCTGAAGGCACAACGATTTTAGAAAATGCGGCAAAGGAACCAGAGATAGTGGATCTAGCCGAATACCTAATTAAAATGGGTGCGAAAATCACTGGACACGGCACTTCGATCATGAAAATCGAAGGTGTTGAAAAATTGAAACCGGCTTCTCACACCGTAATGCCTGATCGTATCGAAGCTGGGACTTTATTAATTGCAGGTGCTATTACCGGCGGCGAAGTAACTGTGGAAAAATGCGTTCCTTCACACTTGGATGCACTATTGTTTAAGTTAAAAGAAGCGGGATTTAAAATCAGTCAGACAGATACGACAATGACAGTAGAGTGCGCAAAATCCTGGGATGCCGTTGATATCACGACATCGCCATATCCACAATTTCCCACTGATTTACAAGCTCAGTTTATGGCTTTGATGTGCGTAGCAAACGGAACTAGTGTTATTTCTGAAACTGTTTTTGAAAATCGATTTATGCACGTTCAAGAACTTATGCGCTTAGGCGCGGATATCACACCAAAAAGCCGAGTGTCTGTTGTGCGTGGAATACCGAATGGGTTAACAGCAGCACCCGTTATGGCAACTGACTTGCGAGCCAGTGCCTGCCTAGTATTGGCAGGCTTAGTAGCCAAGGGTGAAACTGTAGTAAATCGTATTTACCATTTAGACCGTGGTTATGAAAAAATGGAAGATAAGTTAACTTCCCTTGGCGCGAAAGTTAAACGTATCGTCTAATATTATTCAATTACCTCGCACAATGATTCGCGAGTTTCAAATCCGCCATTTTGAGGAGTAGTTACCACCTGGAATGAAAATCCAACCGCTGGCGAAAAAATTTAAATCAAATTTTTGGAAGGTCAAATGTACACACTAATCTGTGTAAGTTTTTGTCTCGCCTTCTTTTAACACGTCAAAATTGTTAACACTGGCAGCCTTTTTTGCTTTTTCTAAATCGATAACAGGCTGATCGATGGCTTCGTCAGTCAATTGGAAAGTTCCAAAATGTATTCCTACAGATCTTTTGGGTGATAAATCCTGATGAGCTTTTACAGCGTCTTCGGGATTCATATGCGCATCTTGCATAAACCACCGAGGCTCGTAAGCACCGATAGGCAACATCGCCAAACTAATATTTGGAAAGCGTTCTTTCGTTTGTTTAAAATGGTCTTTGTAACCAGTGTCTCCTGCGAAATAAATAGTTTTATCACTAAACTCAATCATGAATGAACACCACAGGGCTTCGTTCGTATCAAACATCGATCTGCGTGACCAATGATGAGATCGAAGAACGTGAATTTTTATTCCTAGTTCGGGAACATCGACAAATTCATTCCAGTCTTTTTCTTGAATACGCGGTTTTTTGGAAAAATCTAAATACTGTGAATTTTTCAACGGAACTATAAATAGTGGCGAGAATTTTTCATTTAGTTTTTTAAGCGAATTGTAGTCCATATGGTCATAGTGGTTGTGGGAAACCAAAACGATATCGATTGGTGGAAGGTTATCTAATTCTAATCCGGGTGGACGAAATCGCTTAGGTCCAATAAATTGAAACGGACTTGTTCGCGCAGAAAAAACAGGGTCGGTGATAATATTAACTAATCTCTTTGGTGTCTGCACTTGGACTAAAAATGTGGAGTGATTAATAAATGTCAGAGCAAATTCACCTGGCTTTAGTGCATTTACTGGAGCCGGAGTCTTTTCATTTTTTTGCTCTACCCAAGTGGCCGCATTTCTATTCATTTGCCATTTTAGCAAATCAGAAAATGTTTTGCTCTTTTGATCTACGGGATTAAAAAATTTTTCGCCGTCGAAATGATCTGACATAGAAGTTCCTTTTGTCGTGCAATGAATTGAAAATACAAGTGAAGTAAGAATTAGAGATCGTCTGAAGCAAATTTGTTTGAACATGTTTTAGAAGAGTAATCAGGTTATCGATTATAAAAAAGCAAAAAAAAAGCCTCTGTGGAGGGGACCAAGAGGCTTTGAAAGACAATCCTGGAGGGGTCCAAGGGACTGTATTTATAAGATTTATCCATACTATGTATAAGAAATTCTTAGCTGGCAACTATTTTTTTTCAGTTTTTATTTGTTTTGAGTTGACTCTAGAGTTTTTACTAGAGAGGAAACCGCTTCTACATTCACCGCGAGTAACAAAACAAATACAACGTAAACTAAAACTAAGATTTTCAAACGCACATAGATCTTAAAAGCAATCAGGAAGCCAAAAGTGTTGCCCTATCAAAACTCGCCAAGTCTGATATATGGCATTTGACTGTAGTTAGGGTTCCAGAACCTGGTTTAATTTGAGTTCTAGTTTGGACCTAGGTTCTAATTTGGAACTGAAACTATTCTTCTTTTGTTGGTTAGCTCATGCATCTTCTAAGATAAGAAAGAGCTCAAATATGGCAAAAATTTCAATAACTTGGATAATCAAAAATCAACGCGGTCAGATTAAGGGCCCGTACACGACTATTGAGGTTTTAAATTTTATTTCTAGTGGTGCATTTACTGGCGAAGAGCAGATTACAAAATATCCCGGTGGTGAATGGACTACCATTTCCAAAGAACCAGAATTTTACGAAAAGATTTTAGAGACACTGGAAAATCAACTCAAAGCTCCAAAGGATGTTTCGTCTACCGCTAAGGAATCTAAGGGTGAAACGAAACAAATAAAAAAGCCCGCAAAATTCGATTCGTCGAAATTAGAAGACACGGTCGCAGTCCCTGCAGATCAACGTGCGATTATTAAACCAACGATTGTTCCGGTTTCGCAACCAAATCCGCCGATGGCGACATCATCTCCGGACAGTTTGAAGCAGTTTTTGAATCAGCAGAAATCGGATGTGATTGAACTTAACAGTATCGATAATGAGAAAAATAAAAATAAATTAGATACAATTCGCTGGCCCATCTTTGGTGCGATAATCGTCGTCGCCGTTATGCTTATTTATTTCGGTCTGTTTGATGATGAAGCTCATGATTCATCAGAAAAAATAGAATTGATTGCTCCCGGTCCAAGTAAAGATATTCTAAAACCTAACGAAATTGAAGCGCGAGTCGGAAAATCACTGCAATTGGTAAGCATGGATACTCCAGAAAAGTACGCCGAGGCGCAAAGTATTCTTGTAGCTACGATTGAAAATTCGCTAAAAAATGTCAAAGCACGTATGGTTTTGTGCGCGATTTATAAAGAACTTTGGCCCTACTCACGACAAAGTGCGAATGATCAAAAAGCAATTATCCAGGTCGCCAAACAAACTAAATCGATGAATAAAATCGATCCGGCCGGTATGTTGTGCGAGTCAGTGAGGCTTGTTACAGAAGGTCGCTATTCCGAAGCACAAAGCGTAGTCGATAAAGCGATGGAGAAAGACTATACGAATTTCTTTTTGTATCAGTTAAAAGGCGAAATTTTAGAACATGATAATCAAAAACTAGTAGCCGAAAATTTCTATCAAAAAGCAAAAGAGCTATCTGGTCAGTGGGTTAAACCGATTTTTTCTCAAGCAATGATAAATGCGAAATTAAACGATCCTAATAAAGCGTATCAATTGTTTGCTTCCGCTCTTAAGCTGAACAAACAGCATAAGAATTCTATTTTTGGTCTTGGAATTTTAGAGGCCAATCGTGGCCAGCAAGACAAGGCCATTTCGTATATTACGAATGGTTTGTCATTAGATGGCTTGGTAGATAAGGCCATTGAATCGCAAGGCCTTGAATCCCTTGTCGAGATTTACCTAATTAAAGGCGACAAAAAGAAAGCGATTGAGTTGGCAAATCTAAACTTGTCTAAAAATCCAAGTAAGAAATCCGCGATTCACCTTTGCGATCGGCTCGGCGGTTGCGATAAATCTGTTGTGAAAAATGCGAAACAAGATGAAGAGTTGTTTTTCAGTTGCCAGGCGTTGTTTCGTCAAAAGGAATTTTTGCAATCTCAAGCTGAATGCAAATCAGCGTTTGAGTTAAATAAGAAAAACGCTGCTGCCGCCTTGACCGCCGGGGAATCTTTATGGGCCCTTGGACAAAGCGTGGAGGCAATTTCTTGGATTGAGAAAGCAATCAAAGCTGATCCCAGAAACTATAAGGCGTATTTAAAAAAGGCCGAGTTTCTATCCGATAGATTTGATTTTATTGAAGCTGAAAAAGTTTTGCTTCAAGCCGACTACGTTAGTGGAAAAACAAGCTACGAAGTACAGCGTGGATTTGCGTACCTCGCGTATAAAAAACGTGACTACCCTAGTACCTTGAAATTGGCCGAGAAAGCGCTGAAGAGTTACGATGCAGATTTAGAGAGTATTATTTTATATTCTTCGGCGGCCCGTAATTTAGCTGTTGCTTTCAAAGTAGCGTCACAAAAAGATCAGGAACAACGTCAAAAACTAGCTCAAGATGCCTATGGTTACGCGCTAAAGGCAATAGAGCTAGACTCTACAAGTATTCAAGCTCAAATCAACTATGCGAAAGTCATTGCAACTCGGCAAGGGGTGGAGATCGGTGCAGATTACCTGATCGAACTGATCAAATTGTATCCGTCATTATATGAATATAGAATTGCGCTAGCAGAAATTTATATTGAGGAAGAACGTTTTAAACAAGCCATCGAGGAACTGCAAAAAGTTCTTGCGGTCAATGCCAAAAACAAAAAAGCGTTGATGGCGATAGCTAAATCCTATTTTCAAGTTGGCGATCCAGACAAAGCCACGACGGCTTATCTAACCGCCAGCAATTTGGACCCGTCTGATGCTGAGCCTATTTTTGAAGTCGCTAAGATCTATATGGAAATAGGAAAAATTGGCCTAGCGTTAACACAGTTCGAACGCGTACTGGCTTTAAATAAAAAATACCCTAAAGCGAATTTTTATATTGGACGGCTTATGATTTTAAAAGGAAATTATTCTGAAGCCGAGAAATATGCTGAAATTGAAAAGAAAATGTATCCTCAGTTGACGGATCCATATCTTTTGATCGCTGAAATTAAGTATATTAGTAAAAACTATACCGAATGCGCTGCTGAATATGCTCGGGCTACAAATTTCGGGACTCAGCCTGCGGCAGTTTATGTCAAAGCCGCAAAGTGCTATCGTTTATCGGGACAACTGGATATGGCTCAGGGTTTTATCGACATTGCAGCGGAAAAAGAAAGCGGATTTGAGGAGATCTACAAAGAACAGGGGGCTCTATTTGAAAGCCGGGGTGACACTGTTTCTGCGATAAGATCTTATTGCAAATATGCGGAATTATCACCAAACTCAAAAGATCAGGCATTAATAAAATCGCAGATTCAAGCACTAGGAGGCGAATGTGGGGATTAAAGATCAAGTTTCGTCATTAGCACAGGGAGCGCAATCTAAAGCTAAAACGTCGGCACAGTCATTTATGCAAATTTCATTTAGATTGGTGACGGGTTTTTTTCTTGGTTTGACACTGTCTCTGATTGGTCAAGAACTGACTGGTTATGGCTCGTTTTCACTGATTTTTTTAAATCTAGTCGTGATGGGTTTATTTTTCCGCCTATCCCAAAACTGGTCCATGATAAAAATTTTAGTTTTTGATTTGGTTTGTCTTCTTGTCATTCAAATCTTGAAAATGTATATATTGATCGCGCCTTAAACAGGTATGCGAAACGACCTAGGAAACGATCATGATTGATATTAAATTGTTAGAAAAAAAGCCTGAAAATAATGAACCGTCATACTTGGATGCTTACCGCGCAAATCTTGCGAATCGTGGCGCCGATAGTGCTGTGTTAGATAAAATTTTAGATTTAAATAAAAAACGTAAAGAACTTATCTTTTCGGCCGAGTCTGAAAAATCAAAGCAAAACAAAGCCAGTCAAGAATTGGGTAAATTAAAACGCGAAGGTAAAGATACGTCCGCGTTGCAGGCCGAACTTGGAAAAATTTCTGCCGAAGTAAAAGAGATGGAAAAAAAAGCAGGCGAAGTCGACGCTGAAGTTTACAATCTTCTTTTGACGATTCCGAATATGCATCACAGCTCTGTTCCGGTTGGAAAATCGGCTGAAGAAAATAAAATCGTAAAAACTATTGGCAATAAAACTTCATTTTCTTTTAAAGCCAAGGAGCATTGGGAAATCGGTGAAAAGCTTGGCATTATTGATTTTGAAAGAGCCGGTAAAGTCACAGGTGCTAGGTTCGCCTTTTTGAAAGGTCACGGCGCACGTTTGGAACGCGCACTGATTCAGTTCATGATGGATTTGCATAGTGAAGCTCATGGCTATACGGAAATGATTCCACCTTTTATCGTAAATACTAACAGTTTAATCGGTACTGGTAACTTACCTAAATTTAAAGATGATTTGTTTCATCTTAGTGGTCAGGACTATTTCTTGATCCCAACAGCGGAAGTGCCTGTTACAAATTATTTCAATAATGAAACACTAAATGAATCTGATTTGCCAAAAATGTTTTGTGCTTATTCGCCGTGCTTTCGTTCAGAGGCTGGCAGTCATGGCCGCGATACCAAAGGATTAATTCGTCAGCATCAATTTAATAAAGTAGAACTCATGATCTTTGCACCACCTACGCGTTCTCATGAATTGCATGAAAAGCTAACGAGCGATGCTGAAAAAATTCTAACTGAACTTGAGCTTCCTTTCCGTCGCATGCTTTTGTGTACGGGTGATATGGGATTTGGATCAGCGAAAACTTTCGATTTGGAAGTATGGCTACCAGGACAGAACGAATATCGCGAGATCAGTTCATGTAGTAATTTTGAGGATTTCCAGGCGCGCCGAGCGAATATTCGCTATAAAGCGGCTAATGGAAAACCACAGTTTGTTCACACACTTAACGGCTCTGGTTTAGCTGTTGGGCGCACCCTAATTGCTGTTTTAGAAAACTATCAAAATGAAGACGGATCAGTCCGGGTTCCTAAAGCATTACAAAAATACATGAGCGGTGTAACCCTTCTTAAATAAGGGTTACCAGTCCATAAAATGAAAATTCCTTAGGCAATACCGCCTACTAACGCGCAGAATAAATTTAAAAAAGGCGTTGATCCGTCGTGCCGTTTCCAATAGAACTGACCCCGGAGCGATGGTAGAGCGGTTGAATACACCAGTCTTGAAAACTGGCAGCCCTTCGCGGGGCTCGAGAGTTCGAATCTCTCTCGCTCCGCCAATTACTCTCTCGAAAAAATCAAGTCGCTGAAATTAAAATCAAAAATTATTAAATGCTTCAAGTGGTTGAAAATACTTGTTTGAAGACGTCCCCGGTTTGACTCGGGGTTCAGAA